>Ga0308159_1000388_pt1 | contig 108332 bp, 116 predicted proteins | sample PhyCR1_FD_201040 | JGI IMG/M metagenome (GOLD analysis project Ga0308159, IMG submission 201040) | Phyllosphere microbial communities from UC Gill Tract Community Farm, Albany, California, United States - DLSLC.R1 | ecosystem: Host-associated > Plants > Phyllosphere > Unclassified | place...
TTCGAGTCCCTCCGTGGGCACCAAAAAGTTGATCAGGTTGTAAAGTTTTACCGTAGTTGCAGTGCCCACGTGGCGGAATTGGTAGACGCGCATGGTTCAGGTCCATGTGCCGCAAGGTGTGGGGGTTCGAGTCCCTCCGTGGGCACCAAAAGTCTATCTCGCAGTAAGTAGTCAGCAGTATCGTTGTCAGCAGTTGCAGTGCCCACGTGGCGGAATTGGTAGACGCGCATGGTTCAGGTCCATGTGCCGCAAGGTGTGGGGGTTCGAGTCCCTCCGTGGGCACCAAAAAATGTAGTGAGTTTGTGGACCCCGTGTCCCGCAAAACGCCGTAGCCTTTGAAACAGGGTTACGGCGTTTTGCGTTGTGCCTCACGTTTTCTGACGCAGGCTCAGTGCGCCGCCAGATCATCCAGGATCGGGCAGGCCGAGCGCGCATCGCCATGGCACGATGCCGCCAGGCTCACGAGCGTGCGGCGCATCGCCGCCATCTCCGCGATCTTGCGGTCCAGTTCTTCGATATGCGTCTGCGCCAGTGCGCGCACATCGGCACTGGCCCGGCCCTTGTCTTCCCACAACGCCAGCAGATTCCTGATCTGCTCCAGCGAAAAGCCCAGTGCCCGCCCCCGATGAATGAATTGCAGCACGCGCACCTCGCGCTCGCTGTAGAGGCGATAACCGGCGTCCGTGCGGCGTGGCGCCGGCACCAGGCCGATCGATTCGTAGTGGCGGATCATCTTGGCCGTGACGCCAGACGCGCGGGCGGCGTCGCCGATGTTCATGTTCGATACGGGTGCTTGCACGGTCAGCTCCTGTCGTGGGTCAGGCACCAGCTTACACCTTGCCACGATGGGAAGGACAAGTGCGCGCTTGACTTGAACGCCGTAACGGTCGAGCATGGACGTCATGCAGATTCTTCGCTCTGCCGCCCTCTGGGCGGCGCTCATGGTCGTCGTCGCTTCCAGCCTGGCTGCACCGGCGCCGTATTACCAATGGCGCAGCAAGCTCACGGGCGCACTGGCCTGTTCGCCGACGCCGCTGGGTGAAGGCTGGGTGAAGTCGAACGGCCCGTATCGTGACGCGCGTTGCGAAAAACCCATCGTTGTTAAATAATGAACCCGGCAGACGTCGCTTGTCTGTCATCGTTCAGCTTTCAAAAACAGCTTACCCACTGAGGAGACACCCCATGTTTACCAGCCCGGAACAGTTTGCCAACGCCACGAAAACCCTGTTCGACCTGCAGATGCAGACCTTTAATGCGCTGGCCGGCAAGACCGTCAAGGGCGTCGAGCAGGTCGTCGCCCTGAACATGAACGCTGCCAAGAGCACGATGGACAGCACGCTGCAAGCGGGCCGCGACATCGCCCAGGCCGGCAACCCGAAAGCCGCATTCGAAACGCTCGCGGCGCGCATGCAGCCAGCCGCCGGCGTGACCAACGCAGCCGAGTACACGACGCAGTTGAAAGCCATCATCGACGACATGCACAACGAGTTCCGCGGTGCGGCCGATGCGCACGCGGTCGAAGCGAAGAACACGCTGTCGGCGCTGATCTATGACGTCACCCAGAACGTCAAGCCGGGATCGGAGAATGCGGTCCAGATCATGAAGGCGGCGATCGACAATGCCTTCAAAGGGTATGAACAGGTCACCGCCGCCACGCGCCAGGCGGTGCAGACGGTCGAAGCGCAGTTCGAACGCGCCAGCACCATCGTCACCCCCGGCGGTGGCAAGCAGGACAAACCCGAGTAATTTCGCCCTCCCCGCAACCCGGCCCCTCAGGGCGCCGGGAGCTTCGCCGGCTGGTCAGCCTGGCCATCAATCCCCAGCAAGTCTTCGAGCCGCGCCAGCGACGCTTCGTCCTTGATCACCGCACGCAGCCACGCATGCAATGGCTGCTCGCCCCAGCGCGCCGCTTTTTCTGCCAGATACGCAACGGGACTATGCGGCTCCGTGCGCCGGAAAAACTCGGCGACCTGGCGCAACTGGGCCAAGGCCTGGTCGCGCCCCTGAACCGGCGCGCCTTGCCGGCCGGAGCGCACCACGGCGATGGCGCCACCCTCCCCGATCGTTGCTGACGCATTCTCCGTGACGGCCGCCGGCAAGCCAGGGGACATCAGGTCGATGACGTCGCGCAGCGCCGTGCGGGCAGCGCGATAGCTTGGGCCGTCGTTGCCCAGTCGCGCGTCGACGACGCGTTCCAGGTCGTCCAGCGCCACAACGCACGCGTCGCAGTCGCCCAGCAGCACCTTCACGAACGCCGGCTTGCCGCGCGCACGCAGCGCGTCCAGTTCGGCCACGGCGTCCGGCCCGCGTGTGCGCGCCACTTCCCACGCTTGCAGCGTCAGCGCGCCGCCCTCGTCCAGCGCGACACCCTTGGCCAGCGGCGCCACGTGGCTGGCCAGCCAGGCCAGGATGCCGATGCGCCGCTCGACACCGTCTTCGTCGGCCTGCGGGTGCACGTCGTCCCAGTAGCGCTCGCACAGCGCGGCTACCAGGCCCAGGCCGTTGACCAGACCGCGCATGCCGCCGGTTTTTGTGCTTGCCTCGGCCAGCCAGACAGCCAGTTGCAGATCCTTGCTGCGCGTTTCGAGCAGGATGGCACAGTGTTTGCCGACGAACTTCCAGTCGGCTTCCTTGAGCGCCGTGACCCAGGCGCCCTGCTCCAGCGACGGATCGTCGGCCAGGCGCGCGCGGGCGATGGCATCGACTTCGGGCGCGAACGCCAGATCGGCGCCGCACGGATTGTCCGGCGTGATGGGTTTGAGAAGAGCGGCGATATCGAACATGGTGTCTCCTTGAGATCAAGCCTGCACCGGTTCGATCAGGTATTTGAACTTGCCGGCGCGGGTGGCGCCGACCTTCACACGCGTGATCGCACCGCCTTCCATCATCCGCGCCAGCACGCTGTCGGCGATCTCTGGCAGCAGCGTGCCGCCCAGGATATTGTCGACATTGCGCGCGCCGGAATCGACTTCCGTGCAGCGGCTGAGTACCGCCGCCACCAGCGCGTCGTCGTACTCGAACAGGGCCTTGTGGTTGTCCAGCACGCGCGCGCCGATGCGCGCGAGCTTCAGGCGGATGATATTGGCCAGCACCTCGTCGCCGATCGGATAGAACGGCACCACGCTCAAGCGGCCCAGGAACGCCGGCTTGAAATGCTTCATCAGGCTCGGACGCAGCAGGTCGGCCAGCGCGTCGGGCGTGGGCATGTCGGCGGCCGGCTTGTTCAGGCAGGCGGCCATCACGTGGCTGGCGCCCACGTTCGACGTCAGGATGATGATCGTGTTGCGAAAGTCGATTTCGCGGCCTTCGGCGTCGTCCATCACGCCCTTGTCGAAGACCTGGAAAAACAGCTCGAGCACGTCCGGGTGCGCTTTCTCGGCTTCGTCGAGCAGCACCACACTGTACGGGTTGCGCCGCACCGCTTCGGTCAGCACACCGCCCTCGCCATAACCCACATAGCCGGGCGGCGAGCCTTTCAGGCCGGAGACGCTGTGCGCTTCCTGGTACTCGCTCATATTGATCGTGATGAGTTTGCGCTCGCCGCCGTACAGGATGTCGGCCAGCGCCAGCGCCGTTTCGGTCTTGCCCACGCCCGAGGTGCCGACGAACAGGAACACGCCCTTCGGCTTGTTCGGATCGTCGAGACTGGCGCGCGCCGTGCGCACGCGCTGGGCCACGACGCTGCTCGCGTGGCGCTGGCCCAGGATGCGCTCGTCGAGCATCGCCTGCAGATTGACGACGGTGCGGATTTCATCCTTGACCATGCGTCCGAGCGGGATGCCGGTCCAGGCCGCGACAATGGCGGCGACCGTGTGCCCGTCAACCTGCACCGGCACCAGCGGCGCGTCGCCCTGCAGGCTGCGCAGGCGCTCGCCGAGCGCGCGCAGTTGCGTGCTGCCGCCCGCTGCTGCGTTCGATCCGGCTGCTTCGAGTTCGGCGCGCAGTGTACCGATCTGGCCCGCCAGCACCTGCTCGTCGGCCCAGCGGCGCTGCAGCGCGGCCTGCTCCGCGCTCGCCCTGGCGCGGTCCTCGCCCAGCGTCGCCAGCACCTGCGCGTGATCGTCCCCGGCGCTGGCATCGCGGCTCAGCGCACTGATGCGGGCGTCAAAACGCTCGATGCGGCGCCCGCAATCTTCCAGCAGCGCCGGCGTCGCGCTCTGGCCCAGCGCCACCCTGGCGCACGCCGTGTCCAGCACACTGATCGCCTTGTCCGGCAACTGACGCCCGCTGATGTAGCGGTGCGACAGGCGCACTGCCTCGGTGATCGCCTCGTCGTAGATGCGCACGCCGAAGTGCTGCTCCATCAATGGCGCCATCGCGCGCAGCATCGCAGCCGCCGTGTCTTCGTCGGGCTCTTCGACCTTGATCACCTGGAAGCGGCGCGCGAGCGCGGCATCCTTTTCGAAGTACTTCTTGTATTCGCCCCAGGTGGTCGCGGCGATCGTACGCAGCTCGCCACGCGCGAGCGCTGGCTTGAGCAGGTTGGCCGCATCGTTCTGGCCGGCCGCGCCGCCGGCGCCGATCATCGTGTGCGCTTCGTCGATGAACAGGATGATCGCGTGCGCGCTTTGCTTGATCTCCTGGATCACGTTCTTGAGACGGTGTTCGAACTCGCCCTTCACGCTGGCGCCGGCTTGCAGCAAGCCCATGTCGAGCGTGTGGATCTCGGCGCCCTTGAGCACATCCGGCACGTCACCATGCGCGATACGCAGCGCCAGGCCTTCGACGACGGCCGTTTTGCCGACGCCCGCTTCACCGGTCAGGATCGGGTTGTTCTGGCGCCGGCGCATCAGGATGTCGATCGCCTGGCGGATTTCCATGTCGCGGCCAATGACCGGATCGAGCTTGCCGTCACGCGCACGGGCCGTCAGGCACGTCGTGTACTGATCGAGGGCGGGCGTGGCGCGGCCCGCGGACTGCGCCAGCGCCGACGCCGCGTCCGGCCCTGACTCGCCGACCTCGGGCGCGATGCCCGGCTCTTCGACCGAACCGCGCGTCAGGCGTTCGGGATCGTGCTTCAGGCGGTCGAGCGGAAAGCGCGCGAACAGCGGCGATGCGCGCTGCGCCAGTTGCGCCAGCGACGGCTCGGTCAACAGGGCCAGCAGCAGATGGCTGCTGCGGATCGTTGGCGGCCCGCCGACCCCGAGCGAAGCGATCAGCCACGCATGCTCGAACAGCAGCGGCAGATGGCGTGAAAACACGGGCGTGCGCGCGCTGCCGGTGGCAAAGCGCGCCACCTCGCGCCGCAGGTCGGCGTCAAGCCCGGTCAAACTGATGTCGCAGTGGCGCGCGATCGCAGCCAGGTCGCTGCCCGGCTGCTCGATCAGGCCAAGAAACAGGTGCTCGACATCGACTTCGTACTGGCCCAATCCAACGCAGATGCCGGCCGCGCGCGTGGCCGCCGCGCGGGTGGTGTCGTTAAGCTTCGAGATCAGCGTCTTGAGATTGATGTCCATCGTGCCTCCTGGTCAGGTGCCGTCGCGGCCTTTGGCGGGGCGGACGGTGCGGTGGATGTTGTAGTGCAGCGACGACGGTTGCAGCACCGCGTTGAAGTTGATCGTCTCGTGCTGGCCGTCCAGCACGAGACGGGCGTGGATGGCGAACTGCAGCCGATTCACGGCGCCCGCATCCGGCTCGAGCACGGCGCGTACGTCGGACAGGCGCGGCTCGTGCGCGGCGATCGCCGCTTCGATACTGGCGCAGATGGCGGCGCGGTCGATGCTGCTGGTCAGGCAACAGCCAGCGAAATCGACCAGGCCATAGTGCAGCAGTGACGCGCGCGCATGCGGGTAGCCGGCCAGATCGCCGGCATCGAGCGCGATCCGGGTATTGAGCAGCGCTTCGAGGTCGCGCGCGACGCTGTCCTTGAAACCCTCGATGCCAATCCGGGTGCCGGGGGCGTCAGGGACAACATCGCGACGCTCGTCCATCAGCCGATCGAGCAGGCCGGGCGTACAGCCTTGCATGGTGTCTCCCAGGGAGTTGGTACGACGAACACGCGGCGGCGCGCGGCCGCCGCGTGGAAAGCGGCGGGCGCCGCTCAGACGATCTTGTTGGCCGCCAGGTCCCAGCCGCCCGAGGTGTTGCCGCCGGCGCCGCCGGTCACCTTCTGCTGGGTGTATTTCCACTTGATCTTCGAGAATTTCAGGCCCACTGCCTCGTGGATGATGCTGCCTTCGGCGACGCTCGGCTGGACGCCGCCGATCAGCACGTTTTCAAGCTCGATCTCGAAGTACTTGATGCGCTCGCCCTGGCCATCGGCGCGCATGAATTCCAGCTTGGCCTTCGGGATGGTCTTGCCTGCCGAGCAGGTCTGCAACAGGATGGGCGAAGCCAGGTCGGCGAGCTTGGTCAGCGCGATTTCCTGGTGCTCGCAGCGCTCGGCGGTGTGGCCGCCGCCGGTGGATGCCGTGGCCGAACGGGGCTGGCTCACGCCCCAGTTCACCGAGGTGCACTCGATCCAGTCCTTGTGCCGGTCATCCTGCGACTCGCCTTTGATCCCGTCGATCTGCAGGTACACGTCAATTGCCATGTTCTACTCCAAGTGTGATTGAAACGTCGGTTGAATAACAAGTTGGTTACAGCGGTCAGTTCTTGGTCGATTGCGGCAACTCCGCGACCAAACGGAGCGAAACGGACAGCTCGTCGAGCTGGAAATGCGGTCGCAGGAACGACACGGCGCGGTAGACGCCGGGCCGGCCGGGCACCTCGGAGACCTGCACGCTGGCTTCGCGCAGCGGGAACTGCGCTTTCTGGTCCTGGCTTGCGTTATCGTCGAGCAGAACGTATTGCGTGAGCCAGCGGTTCAGGTAATCCTCGACATTGGACGCTGCCGCGAAGCTGCCGATCTTGTCGCGCATCATGGATTTCATGTAGTGCGCGATCCGCGACACGGCAAAGATGTATTGAAGTTGCGACGACAGCACCGCATTCGCATTGGCCGCCTCGTTGTTGTACTTGCGCGCCTTCTGCGCCGACTGCGCGCCAAAGAACGCCGCGTACGACGTGTTCTTGCAGTGCACGAGCGAGATGAAGCCCAGGTCCGACAGCTCTTTCTCGCGCCGGTCCGTGATCGCCACTTCGGTCGGGCATTTCAGCGCCACCTCGCCCTCGTCGGTCTTGAACGTGTGCGTCGGCAAGTTCTCGACCAGGCCACCACCCTCGACGCCGCGGATCGCCGCGCACCAGCCGTAATCCTCGAACGCGCGCGTCAGGCGCGCGCCAAACGCATACGCGGCGTTGCACCACAGGTAGCGCGAATGGTCGCTGCCGTCGACGTCTTCCACGTAATTAAAACCTTCGGTGGTCATGCCGTCGGCCGGGTGGTACGGCAGCCGGCCCAGGAAGCGCGGCAGCGTCAGGCCGACGTAGCGCGCGTCTTCCGATTCCCTGAACGCCTTCCACTTCGCGTATTCGACGGTGTCGAATACCTTGGCCAGGTCGCGCGGCTTGCCCAGTTCGCCGAAGCTTTCGACACCGAACAGTTCTGGGCTGGAGGACGTGATGAACGGCGCGTGGCTGGCGGCGGCGACGTGCGACATCTGTTCCAGAAAATACATGTCTTCGGGCTGGCGCGAGATCTCGAAGTCGCCGATCAGCGTGCCGTACGGCGCGCCGCCGAAGGTGCCGAATTCTTCTTCGTAGATTTTCTTGAACATCGTGCTCTGGTCGAATTCCATGGCCGACTGGAAGTCTTTCACCAGCTCGCGCTTGGACGCGTTGAGCATGCGGATCTGCAGGTTGGCGCCGGTGGTGCTGTTTTTGACCAGGTATTGCAGGCCGGTCCAGCTGCGCTCGAGCTTCTGGAATTCGGGCGCGTGCATGACGGCGGAGAGCTGTTCCGAGATCATCCGGTCGAGCTCCGCCAGCCGGACATCGATCGTGGCCGACAGATTGGAGGACATCACCATCGTGCCCTGCATGACCTGGCTGACCAGCTCCGAAATCAGGTCGCGCGCCCGTGCATGCTCGCTGCTGGACGTGGCCACGCGGCTTTGTTCGACAATCTGGTCGAGCAGCGTCGCATCCAGCTCGGGCGCGCCCGGCTGTGCATTGATTGCGTCGAGAACCGCGGCCATCTCAACCCTCCTCGCCCGCGTCGCCCGCGTCGACATTCTGCTTGCGCAGGCTGCCCAGCTTTTCGGTATTGCCGAGCACGTCGGTCAGGATGTCTTCCAGCTTGTCGTTTCCGGCCAGTTTGTTGCGCAGGTCGGCCAGCTTGGTGCGCGCCTCGAGCAGCCCGGCCAGCGGCGCCACCTGGCGCACGACCGATTCGGGGCGGAAGTCGGCCATTTCGCGGAACTGCAGCTGCACGCCGAACGTGCCGCCGTCGGGCGACAGGTGGTTCTCGACCTGGAAGCTCGCCACCGGCGCGACGCCGCCCAGCACCTCATCGAAATTGGACGCGTCGACGTTGACGAACTTGCGGTCCTTCAGCCGCTTCTTGTCGACTTGGGGATCGGTCCCGAAATCGCCGACGACGCCGACCACGAAGGGCAGCTCCTTGTTTTCGGTCGCGTCGCCGATCTCGACGTCATACGTCATCTGCACGCGCGGCGCGCGCACTTTCTGCAACCGTTTTTGTACGCTCTCGTTCTTGGCCATATCGACTCCAGTGGGGGATGGGATGGCCGGCATGGCCGGCCCCTGGTACGGGCTGCGGCGTTATTTCAGGACATCGAACGGGCTGCCGCCCGCAGGCGCCGGTGCGGGTCGCGCTGGCGCCGCCACCGCCGTCTGGGGCGGCGGCTTGCGCACCGGCGCGCGCACGACCGGGCGCGGGTTGACCAGGACTTCCTCGCCGAGGCTGGTGCGCAGCAGCCTGGCCAGGTCCTGCGCCTCGCTGCGCACCGAGCCCTGCAGATTGTTCTTGCGGGTCAGGTCAGCCAGGGCCTTGCTGGCCACGCGCAGGCCGCTGACGGCCATGATGCTATAGGCCAGTGTGTCGTTGGGATCGCGCGCCAGCGCTTCCTGCGCATTGCTGATCGCCTCGCCATACTGGCTGGCGTCGAAACGAATCTGCGCCATGCGCACCCACGGTTTCTTGTCGACGGGATGGGCCACGCTGGCCGATTTGAGCAGCAGGATCGCCTGTTCGGGCTGGCGCGCCGCCACTGCCGCATCGGCCTGCGCGTAGAGGTTTCCGGACACGGCGGCGCGCGGTGCGCTCCCGCCCGTCCCTTCTGTGGCGCACCCTGCCAGGACGGCGACGCCGAGCAGCATGGGTAACAGTCGTTGGCGAATCATGTTCGGCTCCGGTGGATAAACAAGCCACCATTATTCGCATCGAGACCCATGCGAAGTTGCGCACTGTCAATGGCAAGCGAATTCAGCAGCCGCGTGTGGGATCGCGGTGCGAACCTGCCTGCACTTGCGCTGGCGCAGCGCATCCCGGCTGGAAACGGATTCAATCCAACGTTGGTGCTTAGGAAAATTCCAAGGAGAACGGAATGACGGCAACTAACCGCTGCGCGCTGCTGGCCCTTGCCCTCGCTGCGGCACTGTCCGGCTGCGGCGGCACCGCGCTCGGCTCGCTGGCAAGCCTGCGCAGGCCACCTGCGCTGGCCGAATCGCAAAAGCCGCCACGCAATGTGCTGCTGCGCATGCACGCGGCGACGCGCCTGAACGTCAACGAGCGCGGCCAGCCGCTGGCGCTCGCGGTGCGCCTGTACAAGCTGCGCCAGAAGGACGCCTTCGAGGGCGCGCCGTACGCGGCGTTTCTCGACCCGCAGCAGGAACGCGAGCGGCTTGGCGCCGATCTGGTGGACGTGCGCGAGATCATGCTGGTGCCGGGGCAGCGTTACGAGGTCACTGAAAGCGTGGCGCGCGAAGCCCGCCACATCGGCATCGTGGCGCTGTTCCACAATCCGGCAGCCGGCCACTGGCGCACGACGCTCAGCAGCGTGGACGCCGAGCGCGACGGCGTCACTATCGGCCTGCATGCCTGTGCGCTGAATGTGGCGGGCGGGCCCGCCAGTGCGGTGACGGCGCTGGCGTCTGCGCGCTGTCAATAAACGGCAGAATCTTTCCTGCAAGCTAGAATGTGGCGGGCGGGCCCGCCAGTGCGGTGACGGCGCTGGCGTCTGCGCGCTGTCAATAAACGGCAGAATCTTTCCTGCAAGCTAAACAGTTTCGGACATCGAGCGAGGCCGACGTGAGCATGCCATCCAGGGTCTTGTGGGACGAGGGATTGTTCCTGCGGCCCCAGCATTTTCAGCAGCAGGAGCGCTACCACGAGGCGCGCCTGAACCAGACTGCCTGCGCGCTGCATCCGTATTGCTGGGGTGTGCGCAAGCTGACGGTCGATCTCGACGCGCTCAGGAACGACGTGCTGCGCATCGAGGCGCTCTCGCTGCTGTTCCCCGAGGGCGAGATATACTGGGCGCCCGACGGCGACCTGCTGCCGCCCCAGGTGCGCCTGGCCGATTTGCCGCCGGACCTGCAGAGCGTGACATACCACGCCGCCCTGCCGGCGCTGCGCACGCATGGCGACAACTGCAGCGGCGACGCCGGCGATGTCGACGACAGGCCGGATGACGCAGAAGGCGATCTGCGCTTTGCCCGCTACCAGCGCGACACGCACGAGACGCACGACCTGTACAGCAGCGCCGCCGAGGCCCCGGTCACGTATCTGCGCAAGGCACTGCGGCTGGTGGCCGAAGGCGAAGCGCTCGAAGCGTACGACAGTTTTCCGCTGCTGCGCCTGCGCCGCGTGGCCACCGGCGGCTTCGAGCCCGATCCGGGCTTCATCCCGCCGAGCCTGTCGATCGATGCGGTGTCTGGCCCCGGAATGGGCCTGTACGGCGCCCTGGCGCGGCTGATGGAAAAGCTGCAGGCCAAGGTGGCCGCGCTGTATGGCGACCTGCGCGAACCGAGCCGCAACGTGGTCGAAATCCGCGGTGGCGACGTGTCGTCGTTCTGGCTCCTGCACACGGCCAGCGCCGGCTATGCGGCGCTGGCCCATTACCTGCACCACCGCGAACTGCATCCCGAACGCCTGTACGGCGCGCTGCTGCACCTGGCCGGTGGCCTGATGACCTATTCGCGCAGCTACCGGCTCGATGACCTGCCGTCGTATGTCCATGCCGATCCGGCGCCGCAGTTTGCGCGCCTGGACGGCATCATCCGCGACCTGCTCGATACCGTGATTTCGTCGCGCTATTTCACCATCGCCCTGCAGCGCGACCGGCCGTCGTACTACCATGGCGCACTCGACTCGGGCCGCATCACGACCCAGACCACGCTGTATCTGGCGGTGGCCGCGGACATACCGGCGCTGCGTCTGGTCGAGACGGTGCCGCTGCAGTTCAAGGTCGGCGCACCCGAGGACGTCGACCGCTGTGTGCTCTCGGCGCTGCCGGGCGTGAAGCTGCTGCACGCGCCGCAGGTGCCCAGCGCGATCCCCGTACGGCCCGACCTGGTGTACTTCGTGCTCGAGGCACGCGCGCTGCTGTACGAGGCCATGCTCAAGGCGCAGGCGATCTCGGTCTACGTTCCCAACGGGCTGCGCGAATTACGGCTCGAACTGATCGCGGTGTCGGCATGAGCGCGTTCATCGAGCGCCGCGCCGCGCCCAAGGCCGATGCTGGCGAGCGCGCCATCCGCACCCAACGCCTCAGCGACATCATGTACGAGGGGTTCTACGCGCTGTTCCTGCTCAAGACCGGTTGCGGGCCGCAGGACAAGGGCGCCTTCGCCGACAACATGACGAGCTTTCTCGGCGACGTCGACCGCAGCGCCAAGGCACTGGGCATCAGCGCCGACGATATTCAGGCTGCCAAATATGCATTTTGCTCGGCGGTCGACGAAATCATCCTGCGCTCGACCTACGACGTGCGCGAGGCGTGGGAAACGCGGCCCCTGCAGCTGCGGGTCTTCGGCGACCAGCTGGCCGGCGAACATTTCTTTCACCGACTCGAAGACCTGCGCGCGCGCGGGGCGCAGCACGTCGAAGCGCTCGAGGTCTTCCATATGTGCCTGCTGCTGGGTTTCCAGGGGCGCTATGCGCTCGACGGCAAGGACAAGCTCGATTACCTGGTGGCGCGCCTGGGCGACGAGATCGCCCGCATGCGCGGCCGTACGCGCGGGTTCGCGCCGCAGGCCGAGCGGCCGGACCAGGTGATCAACCGCGTCCGCAGCGACCTGTCGCTGTGGGTGCTGGGCGCGGTGTTCATGGTGGCCGGCCTGGGCGCGTACGTGGGCTTCCGGACAGTGCTGGGCAATGACACGCGCTATGCGCTGGCGCAGTACAACGATCTGGTCAAGCTGCCGCCCAAAGCGGCGAACGTGACGATCACGCTGCCATGATGCCTGGTGACTCCCGGCCGGCAATTTGCGGGCCGGGAGTCCTTTACTGAATCACCTTGAACTCGATGCGCCGGTTGCGCGCCTTGCCCTCCGGCGTGCGGTTGTCGGCCACCGGCCGGTCGGGTCCCTCGCCCGATACCGCAATCGACTCGGCGGCAATGCCCTGCGCCACCACATACGCTTTGACCGCTTCGGCGCGCGCCTGGCTCAGCGACAGGTTGCCGGCGCGCGAACCGGCATTGTCCGTATGCCCGATCACCGCCACCTTCACGCCCTTGATCTTTTGCAGCGCGGCCGTCATCCCGTCCAGCACGGCAGTGCCGGCCGGCGTCAGGGCCGCCTTGCCCGACTCGAATTCGATGATGCGGTCGGCCAGTGCTGCATCCAGCACGCCCTGCTGCGACGCCTGCACACGCAAGCCGTTGTTGACCGTGTAGGTCGGATTCAGGCTCGCCGCGATGTCGCCCGCGATCTGCTGACGCTGGTCCTCGTTGAGCACATCGCCGCGCAGGCTGACGCTGTTGCCGTCGACTTTCAGCTGACCGCCTTTCACCAGGCGCAGGTTCGGCCCGATCAGGCGGCCGACATATGCGCTCCAGTTGGCGGGCGTCGATACGGTGCCGACCGACAGCTGGTCGACCACGCGCGCCGCGCCGTAGACACTGCGCAGGCGCTCGAGCAGCGCCGCACGGGTGGCTTCGTCGGCCACGGTGCCGGTGATCAGGACCGGTGCTTCGGCCTGGGCCTGGGCCTGGGCTGCGCCGTGCGGCAGGCTTGCCAGACCCGCGACGCCCAGCATGACGATCAGTGTGCGAAGTGTCATGTCAGGCTCCGATGAAGGTGGTCATGAACAGCTCGCGCGCCAGCGCCAGCGGCAGGTCGGGCTGGGCCAGCTGGCTCGCCAGCGCGCGCACGTCGGGGTCAAGCTGCAGCTGCTCGTCGATCCAGCCGGTGTGGCGCAAGCGCACCTGCAGCTCGGCGCCCACCAGCGGGTCGATCATGGCGCGCAACGTGTCGGCCAGCGCGTCGCAGAAGCCCACCACCAGCACCGGCCGCTCGTCCTGGTGCGTGATGAACAGCGCCAGGTCGAACCCGGCACGGCGCAGGAACGGCGCGATCAGCCCGAGCCAGAACGCGGCCACCGGATAGCGCGCCGCGGCGTCAAGCGGCAGCGGCAGCACGAGAGTCTTGTCAAGGGTCCTGGGCTGGCTGTGCATCACCGGCTGCAGCAGCAGGCCAAGCGCCAGCACCAGCCGTTCGACGCCGCAACCGCCCAGCAACGCGTCGAGCGAGCCGACCGTGCCGGCATCGATCCAGCGCAGGTAGGCATCCGCGTCACCCAGGCCGATCGCGCTGTCGGCGATCGCCTGCAGCGACGCCGTGGGATCGGCGTCGGCCAGCACCTTCGGGCAGATAGTTTGCAGAAACTCCCACAGCGGCGCGAACGCGACCGGACAGCTCGCCACGAACGCGGCCGGATCGGCGACCGTCAGCGTGCGCGTGGCCAGAAACGGAAAGCGACGGCCCGACTGGTCGTGGCTGGCGCGCAGATGCCCGGCCACCGCGTGATGCCGCGCCGGGCCGACGAGGGCAAAACTGACGGGCGCCATGGCGTCGTAGTGAAAACGCCAGCGCGCGTCGGAAGGCAGCAGCGTCATCACCTGCGCCAGCCAGGCATCGAGCATGCCGATCGCGGCAGGGTCATGCGCCAGCTTGACGAAGTCGGCGCGTGCCGGCAGCTTGCCGAAGTAACCGATCCGGTCGGGGCGCATCACTGGCCTCCCGTGCTGGCCAGCGTCGGAGCCGGGGCCGGGGCCGCCAGCGGCGGCGCATCGAAGTGGCCGACGATCGACGGCGGCAGCCGCATGCCACGAAAACCCTGGCCCTGCGTCTGCCCGCCGCCGCCCGCCTGCGCACTGCTGACGATCTTGAGGTCGACTGCCACGGTCACATTGTTGGCGCTCCAGCGCAGCTCGAACACGCCGCCGTCCTTCTTCGTGCGCTGCGCCGACTCGAACAGGCGCTGCAGGCCGAACTGGCCGGGCTGGTTGAACAGTTCCACGGTGCGGCCATCGAACGTGATGGCCGACACGCGCGCGCCCGACACGCCCTGCGGCCCCGGATGTACCATATTGCTCCAGCTGGGCGGGGTGTTGCGGTACCGGAGTTGCTGGCCGTCGATCTCGACCGTGTATTCGAGCGTGCCGGGCGCCGTCAGGGGCAGTATCTGGAACACGGTCTGCGCCGCCGTGCCGGCCGCCACGCCGTTGTTCGACAGCGGCGCGATCCAGGCCGGGAACGCGGCCACCGCCTGCGGTGCGAGCGAGATGCCGATGTCGGCCCAAGTGCGCGCGGCCAGCACGTCGCCGCGCCGCACCACGAGCGGGCCCATGGCCGTGCCCACGAATTTGGCCACTGCGCCGTCGGGGCCGAACACCTGGCTGATCTCGCCCGGTGTGGCCTCGACGCTGGAACCCTGCGCGAACGGGTACTTGGTCGCCAGCGTGCGCGTAAACGGTTCGACGACCTGCGCCTGCCAGGTCTTGTTGATCTCGGCCTCGGATGGCAGCACGATCATCGCGAAGGTCTGCGTCAGCGGGCGTACGAGCAGTGGCCGCAGCGCGCTTTTCTGGCTCTCGCTCATCCCGGTCAGCATCTGCTCGTCGACGTAGCGCAGCGCCTCGGCCAGTTCCGAGCCGCTGCCCTCGAGCGTCTGCTGCATGAACTGCTTGGCGCCCGGCCCCGGGTCGCCCTGGTTCTTCAGCGTGTTCAGGCGCGTGCGCAGGCGCGACAGCGCGTCGAGGTAGCCGGTCATCAGGGACGCCTCTTTTTCCTTTGCGCCGACCAGGCGCGCCACACCGGCAAACTCGCGGCCGATGGGCCCCGCGCCTTGCGGCCCGCCCGTCAATTCGACCGGATCGATGGTGTCGGCCAGCGTGCGCGCATCGGACGGGGCCCGGCGCAGAATTTTTTGCTTGATCCATTCGGCGACGCCGCGTTCGGTCTTGCTTGCCGGAAGGCGCAACCCGCCCGGATTGTCCCACGCGGTCTCTTCATGGATCGTGCGCAGCAGCCGGGCGATGGGCGAGGATTGCGGGTCGCCCAGCCGGTTCATCGCCTGCACGCTGGCGTCGAAGCCGCGCAGGTCGGTGATCGTCACGCCCTGCAGGAACTTGACCCACTCGCGTGCGTAGTCGGCCTTGTACAGGTCGACCAGCGCCTTCTGGATCTGCTCCGGGCTGCCCTCCAATGTCAGGTCGTCGCGCGCCGTGGTTTTGAGTACCCAGTCGACGGTATTGAGTTCGCGGCTCGAGGCTTCGCGGATCGCGCCCAGCACGAACTTGTCCCACGCCGCGCGGGTGAACGCGCCACTGACGGCATGGCTGCCGGCCACCAGGGCACCATCCTGTTCGCCGACGATGCGCGATACCGTCACCGCCGGGAAGCGCGTCGCGGCGCGCGTGCGGATGTCGGCGTACACGCGCTCGCGCGCCGGCGTGCCGCGCACCACGCGGCGCAGGTGCTCGCGGGTGGTGTCGAGCAGGCCCAGCTTGAGCGTCATCTGCGGCCAGGCGGGATCGTCGACATTGGCCAGGTGGAAGCTCAGCAAGCGCTCGGCGCTACGGATCATCTGCTCGCGCGGCATCGCGCCGCGGTTCGCTTCCAGCCAGCCGCGCCAATAGCGCGTCAGCTGGTCGTTCAGGTGTCCCGGCTCGGCATGACTTTTATCGCCGAGCATCAGGTAGGTCTTGAGCGCGTTGTAGGCGTCGCCGACGCTGGTGGGTGACGCATCCTGGTAGGGCTGGCCGGGCCGGGGCGCTGGCGTGGCGGCCTGGCGCGTCGGATCGAGGTTGGCGGCATTGGTATTGACTTCGGCGAGCATGGTTTCGAGCGCAGCCGTCACCGGTTCGACCATCACCGCGCGCACGCCGGCGAAGTATTCGTCGCGCAGCTTGCGCGATAGCTGCCCGCCCTGGTACAGGCCGAAGCCCAGTGCCCACGGCTTGTCCTGGTGATAACCGTCGAGCAGCTCGATGCGGTCCTGCAGGATGTCGAGCGCCTCCAGCCGCGACTGCAAGTCGATGCGCCCGGCCTGCAGCCTGGTGACTTTATCGAGGTCGGCCTGTACGTTGGCCACCAGCTGACGGTTGCCCAGATACGACCAGGACCAGCCGCCCATCGCGCAGCCGAGCAGGATCGTGGCCCCGAAGAACAGGCCCAGCTTCCAGCGCGCCGCCGCCGGTTTCGTGTAGCGCTTGACCAGATCGCGGTCGGCGAAGATCACCGTGCGAAACAGGTCGCGCAAGAAGTAGCCCGACTGCTCGCCCGCCGGCGCCGCGACGGTGCCCTCGCGCGCGCTGAGCGCCAGGTCGAAACGACTGGCCACGCGAAGGCTCGACAGGTCTTGCACGCTGCCCTCCTGCAGCGCGCTGGTAAAGTAAAAGCCACGAAACACGGGCTTGAACTGGTACGTGTTTTCGTCGAACAGCGTGGCCAGGAACGCACGCAGCGGCGTGCGGATCGCCGCGAATTCGAGCGGAAAGGTAAACACGCCCGGGCGCATCAGCGTGCTGCGGTTCGCGCCCATCCCGGCCAGGCTCATCTCTTTCAGGCCATCGACGAGCTCTTCGAACTGGGTGTCAAAAAACGCCAGCACGTCCTGCGGCGCGCTGCGACGGTTGTAGCGCAGCGTGGCGCCCCAGATGCGCTCGCGCTCGGCCTGTTCGCTGTCACTGAAAAAATCCAGGAACCCCGCCACCAGGTCGACTTTGGTGAACACGACATACACGGGCGGATGCACGCCCAGGCGCTCGGTCAGCTCCTGCATCCGGGTGCGCAGGTTCTTGGCCAGTTCATGCGATGCCGTGGCCGGGCCGGCCATCAGTTCGGCCACGCTCACGGCAATCAGGATGCCGTTCACCGGTGCGCGCTGACGATGGCGGCGCAGCAGGTCGAGAAAGCCGAACCATTCGTCGCGGTCGTCTTCCTGCACCGAATAGCGGCCGGCCGTGTCGAGCAGGATGCCGTCGGTGGTGAAGAACCAGTCGCAATTGCGGGTGCCGCCTACGCCCTGCAACGCCTTGTTGCCGGGGATCGGAAACGTCAGCCCCGAGCGGACGATGGCGCTGCTCTTGCCCGCCGCCGGGTTGCCGATGACCATATACCACGGCAGTTCGTACAGCGCGGCCGCCCCGCGCGTCAGGCCCAGCTTGGAGGTCTTGATGGTGCTGACTGCGTCGAGCAGGTTCTTGCGCAGCACGGCAACATCGCCTTTGCCGCCGTCGTTCGCCCCGTCGTCCTCGCCATCATCGGTGGCGATGGCCGACGCGAGCCTGCGCCCTTCGCGCGCACGCCAGGCACGCCGGATCATCCAGCCAACGCCCCAGATCCCGAGCAAGGCCAGGCCCACGATGGCAGACCACACGAGGCCGATGTCCAGCGCCACGGCGCCGAGCACCAGGAGCGCCGCGACGGCTGCCACGCCGATCAGGATCAGGATCGGCAGGCGGCTGTCGGACAGGAACTTCCAGAATCGTGCCATGGCGGGGCCCAGGTCCGTTGAAAAAAGAGTCTCACAGGAAATGCTCGCATGCGCATGGCAGCCGTCGCTTGAGCGGGCGCAACACGGCGGACTTGGCGCAACGCCTGATCAACGCCACATCACCGCTGCGTCACCGCTGCATCACCCCGCGCAGGCGCAGCTCGGTGTGGCCAAAATCCATCATTTTCCAGCGCCCGCCCCAGGTCAGCCCCAGCGACTCGGCCACCTGCCCGTAGACCTGGTAGCCGCGCATCGCCCACGGGTCTTTTTCAGAAATGACCAGCTTACCGTCGCGCAGGAACGCGCAGTCGCCGGCCAGGCCGTACTGGTGCCAGCTCTGGAATGCGCGCGCATTGGTGACATTGCTGCCGCTGGCCGCCAGCGCATCCTGGCGCGCCGGGCTGCGGTAGCCTTCGAGCAGCGCCATCTCGTAGCCGTGCTGCTCTTTCATGATCTTGAATGCCAGCAGCAGGCGCGCGCTGAAATCGGGGTGCAGCAGGCCCCAGTTGCGGCTGGCGCCCACGAGCATCGGCCGCACCAGTTCGACTTCGGCGGTCGTGAAGACGTCGGGTGGCAGCGCCACGGGTGGCGCCAGTTGTTCGCCGGCCAGGAGCGCCGCCACCTGCTCGTCCGGCATGGCGGCGCTGCCTTCGTACACGGGCAGCATGGCGGGGTTGCTCAGCGCCAGCGCAAGCAGCGACGGAATCAGGATCACCGGCGCGCCAATGGCCAGCAGCACCCGATGCTGGCGGACCGTGCGCACGATGCGCGCACGCACGCTGAACGCGGGGTTGTTGCGCACCGCATCCAGGGCCCGCCCGCCCGCGTGGCGCCAGGCGCCGGCACGCCTCGCCAGCGCGCGCAGGCTGCCGATGCTGCGCGTTGCCAATGCGCGACCCGCCGGGAACACAGCGAGCCAGATCAGCCCGGATGCGCCACAAACGTACAGAAGGGCGATAAAAATCAGCATCGGTACCTCCAGGATTGTTTCTAATCGGAACAAGAAAAATCCCATCTTAGGAGTGCTGCCGTGCGTCCACCCGACGAAAATCAAGCGAACCCCACGCACCCGCACCTGCGGCCCAATCTGATGTCGTCGGCGCGGCGCGGCGGCAACGAAGACAGCATCCTCGCCAAGCTCGAACGCGAGCCGGCGCGCCGCGCTGCGGCGGGTGGCAGCGGCATTCGGCTGGCCTGGTATGGCGGCGCCGTCGTCGTCGCACTGGGGTTGACCTGCGTCCTGGCATGGCTGGCGGCAGGCCAGGACGCGTTGCCCCCGTTCGAGGTCGCGCGCGCCGGTAACGTGGCGCGCAGCATGGCCGCGGCGGACGAACCGGTTGCGCCGGCGGCATCTGCCGTGATCATCGATGCGCCGCCGCCGGCCCCTGCCTTGCCCGTGATCGCCACGGCGGACCCGGCGCCCCAGCCGCTGCCGCCGCTGCGCCTGTTGAAACCGGCGGCGGTAGTGCGGGCGCCAGTCAAGCCCACACGCCCGCCCGCCGTGACGGAGCGCAGCGTGACGACGCCCACAACCAGGACCGCGCCTCCCGTCCCGGCACCGGCACGCATGCGCGTTGCGCTACCGCGTCAGGCCGCCCGGCCGGCGAAACATCCGGGACCGGCGCGCATCGCCGAGGTGCCCGACAGCGATGTCGCGCTGATCTCGGCGGTCATCTATCACGCCAATGGTCACGCGCTGCCCGAACCGGATGCGAACCCGGCGCATTGCAGCGACGACACCTGTCGCCCACGGCCAACGCGCTAGCACCGCGCCGGACGATCGCGCCGAAACTGCTGGATTCCCTGTTCGCCCGGGCTTATACTGTACATAAGAACAGTAACGCGGGTGGTCATGATCAGGTTGTTGGAAAACGAGTTTTATTATCTGGACAACTTTCAGCGCGTTCTCGACTGGATCGGCGAACGCTATGCCGACCTGCTCAACGCGCAAGAGCACGCGTTCCTGGCCGCCTTCCCTGCCCTGCCGCATGCGGCGCGCGCGCTGTTCGTGCGCATGGTGATGCGAAAAGGCACGCTGTTCCGTGCCAGCAAACTGCGCTACGCCGAGATCGGCTGCCCGGTCGAGGCCGCCGGCCACCTACTGGGCACCGGCTGGATCGAAGCCGATCCCGAGCTCTCGCTCGACGAACTGTTCGATCTGCTGTCCAAGCCCGAAGTCGCCCAGGCCTTCCCGCACCTGCGCCAGAAAAGCGCGCGCAAGGGGAATCTGCTCGAGGCCTTGCGCGCCGACTGCGCCGATCCGCGCCGCTTTTCGGGCTGGTATGGCGACTGCCCCGACGTCGCCTGGCGCATCCACGTCAAGCCGCTGTGCGACCGCCTGCGCCTGGTTTTCTTCGGCAACCTGCGCCAGGGCTGGACCGACTTCGTGCTGTCCGACCTGGGCCTGTTCCGCTACGAGCAGGTCGAGATCTCGCCGGCCTCGCGCGGATTTCGCCAGCGCGCCGACATCGACCATTACATCCTGTTGCACGCGTGCCGTGAGCGCTTCGCTGCCGGTGAAGCCGTCGAGGATGTCGTGCGCGACCTGCCCGAGCATGCCTTCGACAACGACTGGCTGGCCAGCCGGCGCGAAAAGCTCGTGTTCCAGATCGGCCAGCACTACGAAAAGCAGAAAGACTGGGATGGCGCTTTCGCCGCCTATGCGCGCTGCCGCTACCCCGGCGCGCGGGGCCGTGCCATTCGCGTCCTTGAAAAACACGAGCGCTTCGACGACGCGTGGGCCCTGCTGACCGAGGCCCAGGCCACCCCCGAGAACGACGCCGAGCGCCAGCACCTGGCCCGCATCGCGCCGCGCCTGGCGCGCCGCCTGGGCCACGCGCGCCTGGGCCGGCTGCCGAAGACCGAGGTGCAGCGCATTGACCTGTGCCTGACGCCGCCGAACGGCGAGCGCTGGGTCGAGGGCGCAGTGCGCGACCATCTGACGCAAGACGGCGCGCCCGTGTTCTACGTCGAAAACGCGCTGGCCAATACGCTGTTTGGCCTGCTGTGCTGGCGCGCCATCTTCGCCGCCATTCCCGGCGCCTTCTTCCACCCGTTCCACCGCGGCCCGGCCGACCTGTACAGCGCCGACTTCTACGCGCGCCGGATGGCCGAATTTAGCGCCTGCTTCGACGAACTCGATTCCGGCGCCTACCGCGACACCATCCGCGCGACCTACCGCGACAAGGCCGGCCTGCAATCGCCCTTCGTGCACTGGGACGGCATCAGCCTCGAGCTGGTCGAACTGGCGCTGGACTGCATCCCGGCCGCGCACCTGCGCAAGTGGTGCGAGCGGATCCTGGCCGACGTGCGCGAAAATCGCACGGGCTTTCCCGACCTGATCCAGTTCTTCCCCCTCGAAAAACGCTACACGATGATCGAAGTGAAGGGCCCGGGCGACCGCCTGCAGGACAACCAGCAGCGCTGGATCGAATACTGCGCCGCGCATGCGATGCCGGTGGCCGTCTGCTACCTGGTCTGGGATCTGGCGCCTGAGATGGCGGCCTGATTTGACCGGCACTACGCAACCCGCCTACACGATCGCCGTGCGCGCACTGTGCGAGTTCACCGCCAAGGCCGGTGACCTCGACCTGCGCTTCACGCCCTCGCCCAGCGCCCAGGAAGGCATCGCCGGCCACGCCGTCGTTGCCGCACGTCGGGGCGATGGCTACCGCGCCGAGCTGCCGCTGTCCGGCGAATGGAACGGTTTACGCGTGCGCGGCCGCGCCGACGGCTACGACGAAACCGAGAACCTGATCGAAGAGATCAAAACGCACCGCGGCCGCCCCGAGTCCATCCCCGACAACCACCGCCACCTGCACTGGGCGCAGGTGCGCGTGTATGGCCACCTGCTGTGCCAGGAGCGCGGCCTGGACGCAGTCAACCTGGCCCTCGTCTACTACGACATCGGCAGCGGCGTTGAAACCGTGCTGCGCGAGCAGCGCGACAGCGCCTGGCTGCAGACCCATTTTGCGGGCCTGTGCGAACGCTTCTCGAGCTGGGCCGCGCAAGAGAGCGCGCACCGCGCCGCGCGCAACGATGCGCTGACCCAGCTGCGCTTCCCGCACGCCGACTTTCGGCCCGGGCAGCGTCACCTGGCCGAGAGCATCTACCGCGCCAACACGAGCGGACGCTGCCTGCTCGCGCAAGCGCCAACCGGCATCGGCAAGACGGTCGGCAGCCTGTTCCCGACGCTCAAAGCCATGCCGCAGCAGGGTATCGACAAGGTATTCTTCCTGGCCGCGAAGACGCCGGGCCGGCGCCTGGCACTCGATGGCGCGGCCAAACTGTGCGCAGCGAAGGGAACGGAAACAGCGACGCCACTGCGCGTACTGGAACTGACCGCGCGCGACAAGGCCTGCGAGCATCCGGATAAAGCGTGCCATGGCGACGCCTGCCCGCTGGCGCGCGGCTTCTACGACCGCCTGCCGGCCGCGCGCGCCGCTGCGGCCGAAGTGCTGGTGCTGGACCGCGAAGCGCTGCGCACGGTGGCCCTCGAACACGACGTCTGCCCGTACTACCTGGGCAGCGAGATGACGCGCTGGGTCGACATGATCGTCGGCGACTACAACTATTATTTCGACGGCGGCGCGATGCTGTACGCGCTCGCCCAGGCCAACGGCTGGAAGGCCAGCGTGCTGGTCGACGAAGCCCACAACCTGGTCAACCGCGCGCGCTCGATGTACAGCGCAGAGATCGACCGCGAGCTGCTGCGCGCCGCCCGCGCCGTCGCGCCACCCGCGGTCAAGAAAGCGCTCGAGCGGGTCGGGCGCGCCTGGACCAATGTCGACAAGGGCGCGCCCGCGCCGTACCAGCTGCTCGAGTCGATGCCGGCGAAGCTGGTCGATGCGCTGCAGGATGCATCCAGCACCATCAACGAACACCTGGCCGCCTTCCCCGGTCCGCTCGACCCTGACCTGCAGCGCTTTCATTTCGACGCGTTGCAATTTGCGCGCCTGGCCGAATCGTTCGGGCCGCATTCGCTGGTGGACCTGTCGCGCGACGCCGACCGCCCGACCTTGCGCGACTCGACCATCTGCATCCGCAACGTGGTGCCGGCGCCGTTTCTCGGCCCGCGCTTTGCCGCGTCGCATTCGAGCACGCTGTTCTCCGGCACGCTCGGCACCTGGCAATACTGCACCGATACGCTTGGCCTGCCGGCCGACACGGCCTGGGTCGAAGTGGATTCGCCGTTCACGGCCAGCCAGCTTGATGTACATGTCGCCAAAGGCATCTCGACCCGCTACCAGGCGCGCGCGGCGTCGGTGCAGCCGATCGCCGAACTGATCGCGCGCCAGTTCCACGAACGCCCCGGCAACTACCTGGCGTTCTTCAGCAGCTTCGACTACATGGACCAGGTGGCCAGCGCGCTGGCGAAGCTGGACCCGGGCGTAACGGCCTGGCGCCAGGAACGCCGCATGAGCGAGACTGCGCGCCAGGGCTTCATCGACCGCTTCGCCATCGGTGGCGCCGGCGTGGGCTTTGCGGTGCTGGGCGGTGCATTTGGCGAAGGCGTCGACCTGCCGGGCGAGCGCCTGATCGGCGCGTTTGTCGCCACGCTCGGTCTGCCGCAGGTCAATCCCGTCAACGAACAACTGCGCGAGCGGATGCAGACGTTGTTTGGCGCCGGCTACGACTACACGTACCTGTACCCGGGCATCCAGAAAGTGGTGCAGGCGGCCGGCCGCGTGATCCGCACCGAGCAGGATCGCGGCGTGGTGTGGCTGATCGACGACCGCTTCGCCCAGCCGGGCATCCGTGCGCTGATGCCGGCCTGGTGGGAGCTGGGCGCGCACAACTCGCGCTGAACGTCTACGCCAGCAGCTCGCGGATACGCTGGTAGCCGCTGCGGCTGATGGGCAGCTTGACGCCGCTTTTCAGCACCGCGCAGTGATTGTCCTTGCTGACCGGTTCGATGCGCGCGATCGCGCCCAGATTGACGATGTGCGAGCGGTGGATGCGCACGAAGATGGCGGGGTCGAGCTGCGCCTCGAGTTCGGCCAGGCTGCCAAGCTTGAGGTACTGCCTGCCGTCCGCGCAGACGGCCACATAATCGTCCTGCGCCTCGATGTAATCCACGCTCGCTGCTGGCACCACGTGCACGCGCGCGCCGTCGCGGATCAGGATGCGCTCGATGGGCGTGTGGCGCGCCGCTGCTTCCTTGACCACGGCCTCGATCTGCGCTGGCCGGGCGTTTCGCAGGCGCGCCTGCGCCAGCGCTTCACCAAGGCGCGCACGTGAAAACGGCTTGAGCAGATAGTCGATCGCATGCACCTCGAACGCCCGCAGCGCGAACTGGTCGTAGGCGGTGGCGAAGATGTAGTGCGGCTTGCTGCCGGCCAGTTCGACCACCTCGAAGCCGTCGAGTTTCGGCATCTGAATATCCAGGAACACCAGCTCGGGGTCGAGCTCCGCGATCGCCTTGACGGCCTCGAAACCGTTGGCGCACTCGCCGACGATCTCGACATCGGCGTGTGTCGCCAGGTATTCGCGCAGCACCGCGCGCGCCAGATGTTCATCGTCCACGATCAGAACCCGCATGCGTTCACTCTCCCATGTCTGCGGGCAGGATCAGGTCCACCCGAAAAATCGCCCCATCGCGTGTCGCGTGCACGCTCGCGTCGATGCCATACGCCGCGGCGAGGCGCTGGCGCACGTTTGCCAGGCCGACGCCACCACCCTTGCCTGCCGGCCCGCCATCCGGATCGACATCGTTCTCGACCCGCAGCTTCAGTTGCGAGCCGGCGCGCACCGCGTGCACGCGCACCACGCCGCCCTGCGGCAGCTGGCCGATGCCGTGCTTGACCGCATTCTCGACCAGCGGCTGCAGGATCATCGGCGGCAGCAGGCAGCGCGCCGCGTCATCCGCCATCTCGCACGCGAACGCCAGGCGCGGCCCGAAACGCACCTGCTCGATCGCCAGGAAGCGCCGCGTCAGTTCGACTTCGTCGGATAGCGCCACCTTGCGGTGCGCCTCGAGTCCCAGCGTATGGCGAAAGAAGCCGGCCAATTGCAAGGTCATGTCGCGCGCCGCGTCGGCATCGATGCTGGTGAGCGCGCTGATCGAATTGAGGCTGTTGAATAAAAAGTGCGGATCGATCTGCGTGCGCAGCATGCGCAGTTCGGCGTCTTGCGCCAGCAGCTTCAGTTCGAGCTCACGCGTTTCCAGCCGGCGCGCGCGCTCGAACTCCAGCGCCAAGTAATGCGCGCAGGCCGTCATCCCATACAGCAGCACGCCGACGCCGAACATCGCCGCCGCGACGGGTGGCGAGAGCAGCACGCCGCCCATCGACGGCGCCAGCCAGCGCCACAATGCCGCCCACGCCAGCGCCGCCGCGCACCACAGCAGGGCCGCGCTGGCGGCCGTGACGAAGAACACAACCAGCACCGAGCGCAGCGACTTGGTGGCCAGCGGATAGGCGCGGCACAGGTAATAGCTCGAAAAGCCGCACACGCTCGCATACACCAGCATCAGCGGCAGCGCGAACAGCAGGCTGGCCGGCATCCCGGCGCCGGTGGCCGCGTTCAGCAGGCCCGCGAGCATCAGTCCCAGCATCAGCCAGGCCGCCAGGTACAGCGCGGCGCTGCGCCCGGCCCAGAACATCCGGCCCATCAGTTGCGGATTTCCACACCACCCATGATGGCGTAGCCGCGAATGACCAGGCGCTTGCTGCCATCGGGCGGCACGACGGTCTTTTCTTCGAAGCCGCCCAGGATCGGCGTGCCAAGCAGGATCACGGTCCAGTCGGGCGGACACTTGATGGTCACGCCGCCCCAGAACGCGAACACGTTGATCACCGCCTCGCCACGGATCGAAGCGCCGCGCATATCGAGCTCGCACCCGCCCATGACCGCCGTGATTTCACCGCCGCGAAAATCCTGCGTGGCCACGCGGCGCTCGTAGCCGCCCAGGATCGCCGTGATGTCGACCACGTCGCCGCTACCCGTGTCGTCGAGCATCCCGGCCCCGGTACTTGACGCGACGGCCCCCGTCATGCCGCGGTTGCGCAGCGCCTTGGCCACCAGAAAACCGCCCAGGCCAATCAGGATCAGTGGCCACAAGGTGCGCACGCTGAAGTTGATGATGTCGAGCCGGTCGAGCATCATCAGGATGCCCACGCCGACCAGCGCGGCGCCAAGCAACGTGCCACCCTGGCTGCGCGTGTCGCACAGCTTGACGGTGCCAACGATCACGAACAGCATCGGCCAGAACGAAACCGCGCGGTGCATGTCGACCAGGCCGAGGTTATCGAGCAGGAACAAGAGGCCCATGCCGATGACCAGCACGCCAAGCACGACCTGGCCCGTCACACCCCTGGGCAGGCGATCATTTTTCATGGCGGCTCACCTTCTGGTTATTCAGGAAACGGCGCGCGATGAACGGATCGAGCACCAGCTTGATGCCCCACATCAGGATAAACAGCGGCCAGCTGTTACGGAACGTCAGCCCGAACGCATTTTCCAGCACGGCGAACAGCCACAGGCCGGTAAACACCGTCCACAAGCCATTGCCGAATTCCTTGGGACTGGGGTAGCCGATCGTCTGGCTGATGCCGACGGCGACCAGCAGCAGCGGCGCGTAGTGCCAGTAATCCTCGGCATTGATGTAATACAGGCGATCGAGCAGCACGACGGCGCCGACGACGATGAGCAGCAAGCCCCACACAATCTGCTTGCGCCAGCGATAGGATTCTTCGGATTGCATGATGCGGACCTCCTCGTGATCGAATAGGGATCACGATAGCAAGGGTCGGCACGTTGGCGGAAGTGGTTTTCGGCGAATGGCGAATCCGTACCGGCGAATGGCGAATCGACGCGCGGCGCGAACGATCAGGCGAAAAAAAACCCGCCGTGTGGCGGGTTCGGTGTCCAGCTCAAGCGCAATCAGGCAGCGCTGGCGGCTTCCTGGCGCTTGACCAGGCCTTTTGGCACGTTGCGATACTTGGCGCGGGCTTCGGCCTGGCGTACGGCTTCGCGTGCGATGTTGGTGCGCTTGATCTCGAGGCGTTCTGCCTTGCCGCGATGTTGAGCGATGTGCTTGCTTCCGATTCTGGTGGTCATGTGGTCTCCTTGGTTGAACTATGCGCCGCGTCCTTGTCAGGACGTCGACGCGAAAACATACGCAAAGGCTAGGCGCGGGTCAGGCGCCAGTGACGGCTGCGGGCCGAGGTTTGACATCGTACACGGCAACCTTCGCTTACCTGCTCTCCGGCGCTGGCACAGGGCCGGCACCGGTGTCGAAATTGGTGCCGATCCTCGAGGCGACCGGCTAACCTGTTGAGGTGTCGGATGGCTGCGAATTACTTCGCGCGTTCCTCACTCAGACAGGAGCATCTTAACGGCTACGCCCCACATTCACCGTTAGATGCCGCACACTTTGGGCGTCAATACGGATGAGCTCAAGGTACCCATGAAAAAGGGGGCCGAAGCCCCCTAGCCTTCACTGCATAAGCCGATCAGAACTTGTAACGCAGGTTCAGATAATACTGACGACCGCTGACGTCGAGCTTCTGCTGCTCTTCTTCGCTGTAGCGATATTGCGCGCGTTTGGCGTTGGTCAGGTTGGTCGCGCTGAACGCGAGCTCCAGGTTGTCGGTGAAGTAGTAGTTGGCTGACAGCGCCAGCGTCGTCACCGCATCGGCGTAGGTCGGCGCAGTTGGCATCGCCACGCCGTTGATCACCGTCAGGCCCTGGCTGTTGGCGGTTGGCGCCGGCGCCGTCGTGCTGTTGACGTACTCGCCGCGGTAGTTTGCGACCAGGCGCGCCGACAGCTTGCGGTCTTCGTAGTACAGACCCAGGTTGCCGGTCCATTCAGAAGCGCCCACCATCGGGCGACCGTCGTCGACCTTCGTCTTGGCGCGGCTGACGTTCGACGTGAAGCCGAAGTTGGTCTGCCCGAACGGCTGCTCGTACTGCAGCTCGATGCCGTTGATCTTCGCGCCCTGTTGCGAGGCCGTGTTGATGAAGAAGGATTTGACGGTCTGGTCGCGCGGATCCTGCAGGTCGATCGTGCTGCTGCCCACGGCGCCCGTTTTCGGGTAGCCGTCGATCGACGAATGGAACACGCTCAGTGCGACGATCGAGCGCGGTGCGAAGTACCACGACCACGACAGGTCGACGTTGTCCGCCGTTTGCGGTTCGAGGTCCGGATTCGGGCCCGTCACGCGGCAGCCGTTGGCGTCGCAACCCGGGGTGCCGAAGCCGCTGCCCAGCAGGTTGTAGTTCTGGCGCCCGATCGTGCGGCTCACGCCAAAGCGCGCCAGCATGTCGTTGCCCATGTCGTAGCGCACGTTGAGGCTTGGCAGCCAGTTGTCGAAGGTGCGCTTGGTCGGCGTCTTGTAATACAGGATACCGGCCAGTGGATTGAACGGCGTGCCATCGAAGAACGCGGTGGCGTCGCCGGCATCGGTGATCGCGCCCGGATACGCGGCGCAGGTCACGGGCGCCTGGCCCGGCGCGACGCGCTGGCAGGCGCCAGCGGGAATCGGCGTGGCGATATTGGCTTTCACTTCGGTGCGCGAGAAGCGCACGCCGACGTTACCCGACCAGCGATCGCGTTCCAGGTTGGCCATCAGGTAGGCGGCGCTCTGGCGTTCCTGCATGTCGATCTCGGAACTCACGCGGCGCTCGAACGCGTCGCTCGTGACCTTGGTATTGGACGCGATATAGTCCTTGATCGCTTCCGGCGTGTACGTGAAACCGGTGTTGTCCCAGCCAGCCGGGCCATCCAGGCCATCGCCGAAGTCGCCCGGGAACGCTTGCCAGCCGGTGGTTGGCGTGGGCGTATTCGACGTCACGCGGCCCGTGACCGGATTGAGCGTGATGCCATTGCGGAATGCCGGGCCGCGGCGCGCACTGGTGCGCTTGTGGTCCGAGAAGCGCACGCCGCTTTCCAGCGACTGGAAGATGCCACGGTCGACGCGGTATTCGGCGTCGAATTGCGCGCTCCATTCCTTGTCGACAGTGCGCACGCCCGAGGCAGCGCGGTCGACGATGGTGTAGCCGCTGCCATCGGCGTTCAGGCCGGGCTGGTTGCCGCCGGCGTTCTGGTACTGAACGAATGGCGCGTCGTGCAGGCTGCCGAGCGCGTACGAAATTCCGGTGCCGTAGCGGGCCAGCGTCAGGCCCTGATCGAGTTCGGTCGTGCCCACGCCGCGCGTGCTCGAGAGCAGTGTCTTGATCGTCAGGTCATCGTTGACGCGGTACTTGGCGTCCAGGTCGAGGAACGAGCTTTCGGCCTTGGCGCCGTCGCGGAAGAAGCCCTCCGAGTTGCCGACGTACTGCGGCGTGGTCCCGTTCGGGAACACGATGTCGGCGGCCTTCAGCACCTTGAGCTGGTTGCCGTAGACCGTGGTTTCGTTGACGATGACCGGATTGCGAATCTGCGCAAATACCTGCTGGCCGTTCGAACTGGTGTTGGCGGCAGCGGCGACGGTGCTGCCCAGCGGCGCGTTCTTCCCGAGCAGCATGGAGTAGATGGCGCTCGATGTCAGGCGACCGTGGTTGTCGGCGTCCATCGACGAATGAAAGCCCGTGAGGGTCACGTCGAAGTCGCGGTTCGGCTTGAACTGCAGCGACAGCATGCCGCCCTTGCGGTCACGCACCGATTCGACGAACTCCGAGCTCATCGAGCCCGGCAGGCGCACGCCGTTCAGGTCTGCCGCCGTGTAGCCCGTGCCGGCGAGCGATGCATCGGTGATGCCTTTCATCGTGCTGGTGTTGATCACGTCCCAGCCGCTGTTGGTGCCGTACGCGAACCGCGAGACCGAATCGCGCCGCACATAGCGCTTTTCAGCAAACAGCGCGGCCAGCACGCCGAAGGTGCCGGCTTCGTTCTTCCAGTTGACCGAGCCGTTCATGTCCGGCGCGTAGCGGCCCGGCAGGTCGGCGTAGCTGGCGCCGACGCTGACGACGCCCGAGAAATTCTCCTTGGCTGACAGCGGTTTACGCGTGGAGACGTTGATGGTGCCGGCCAGGCCGCCATCGACGATATTGGCCTGGGACGTCTTGTAGACGACCGCCTGCTGCAGCACGTGCGATGGCATCAGCGACAAGCTGGTCGAGCGCGAGCTCGAGCCCTGGTCGGCCACGTACCAGTCGGCGCTGCTGACGGCGTGGCCATTGAAGATGATCAGCGACATGTCGGGATTGGTGCCGCGCATCGAGACCTTCTCGGCCTCGTCATAGTCGGTGCGCACCGCCACGCCGGCCAGGCGCTGCAGCGAATCGGCCAGGTTCTTGTCCGGCATCTTGCCAACGTCTTCGGCCGTGATCACCTCGACGTTGGCCGACGCATCGCGCTTGACCGCCAGCGACCGGGCCAGCGAAGCGCGGATGCCCGTCACTTCCACGGTCTGTATCGGCACGGCGGCTGCGCTCTCCTGGTCCTGCGCTTGCGCCTGCGCCAGCACTGGCAAGGTGGTAAGGCTCCAGACGGCCATCGATACGGCCGCGGCAAGCGGCTTCTGCTTGAACATCATCTCTCTCCTGGGAAGGGTGCGATTCTTGGTAAAGTAAGGCAAATTTTTAAATGCTTGCGGCGAGTATTGATGATGGATTGCCATCATGAATAATCACTTGTGTTTGCTTTCGTATAACTGGGAGGAATGCATGTTTCCGACGGGTCGTTCTGGTTATGGGCAACGACGCAGAATTCATTATCTCCATTGCGCTTACCGGATTAGCGTGACACTTTCCCTTCTCTCGAGATGACCGCCATGCGCCTTGCCTGCCTGCTTCTTGCCAGCGCCGTCCTGACCGGCTGCGCCAGTCCCCCTGCTTCCACGCCGCCGATCCCGGGTGCGCCACCGCCGCCCACGCCAATGGCGGCCCTGCTGGACAAGCCGATCTACAAGATGACGCCGTTCGAAGCGGGCCAGTACATCCCGCACATGCAGGGCGCGCAGCCCGACCTGCGCAAGCGCATCGCGGCAATCGGCCGCCAGAACATCGGCCAGCCGTATTCGCTGAACCTGCTGGGCGAGTTTCCGTTCGAGATCCATGACAGCCTGCCGATGTACAGCATCGAACAAAGCGATTGTGTCGTTTTTGTGGAACACACCTATGCGATGGCGCTGTCGCAATCATGGGAAGAATTCTTCTGGATGCTGCAGCGGATCCGCTACCGCGATGGCGTGATCGGTGTCGCCACGCGCAACCATTACACCGAGCTGGACTGGAACGTGGCCAACCGCTGGCTGGTCACGGATATCAGCGCCAACCTGGCCGGCCCGAACGGCCCCGGCTACGACATGCGCGTCGACCGCGCGCGCTTCCTGCGCACCCGCCACAACACGGTGCGCGACATCCCTGTTGAAACCAGCCGCCAGACCTACGTGCCGAAAGACGGCGTGGCGGCCATCCTCGACCAGTTGCAAGAGGGCGACTTCGTCAACGTGATCTCGACCCGCAACGGCGAGTACTGGGCCTCGCATGTGGGCCTGGTGGTGCTGGGGCCGAATGGCGAGCGGCACTTCCTGCATTCGTCGGCGCCGAAGGTGCGCGAAGAAACGTTCGCCTCGTACATGGCCCGCGTGGCCGGACGCGAAGCCGACAATGCACGCGCCGGCAAGCCGGGCCAGATGCTGGCCGGCTTCAAGTTCCTGCGCCTGAACGAGACGATCACGGTGCCGCCGATGGCGCCGCAGCCGCGGCCTGGCCGGCCCGGCGCGTAATACATTGCTTTGCGTTCCCGGCTTGCCGGGCCGGGAACGTTACCGCGCTTCCGCTTCATTCTTCAATCTTCAAAAAAGAAATAGGGAATTAGAAATCTAATTCCCTGACTCTATTTCTATTTTCACTAAGACGCTTGAATAACGCTATTCCTCGGCTATATCCCTGAGTGCTGTTGAGTGATCTCAATCCTGCCATGCTGTCAGGATTGGATAATCAACTCGCGACACATAAACGATCGATTGCAATTGATTCCATCGAGTGGCGTGTTGGCTCGACCATGTTGCAAATAAATTTCTTTGATTGAAATAGCCAGCTTTTGAAGCGAGGGAATGTTGCCATGTCAATTCAATGTGTTGCGAAGACCGGGCGGCCCTCTGCGTACGTTATGTCGGTGCCTTGCACAACCAGGGCTGGTCGCACGAAGATGATGGCCGCGGCCGGATTGGCGCTCTGGTTTTTTGCCGCCCTAATATATTGCAGCGGCGATTCTTATCTGACAAATCGATTTGGGATTGCCACTCTATTTATTTTCCCTGAAAACTATTTTCTGCTCGCCGCACCGGTTATATTCGCACTCGCGCAATATATTGACCCCCACGCCGTCATTCAATCTATCCAAGGTCGCCACGCAAAACCATTTGGCTTGCCCTGCAATACCGCCTTGCCATGTTCTTTTTTCACGCCCGCCATTTTTAATCAACAACTTTAGCGCGCTGCCGCACGATTACCAACCTGAAGCATCGCCGTTTTCAATCTCACCCGTAACGATCACTGCCATTGTGGAGGACACCATGCGAGACGAAAACACACCAGTGCACCTGGAGCAGCTGCTGACCCGGCTGCGCGAGCGCCACGCCGTGATCGGCATTGTCGGCCTTGGCTACGTCGGCCTGCCGCTCGCGCTGCGCTATGCGGCCGAAGGCTTCCACGTCCTGGGGATCGACATCGACGCCGCCAAGGTCGACCAGCTCAACCGCGGCGAGAGCTATATTGCCCACATCAAGAGCCCGACGATCGCTGCCGCCCGCGCGGCCGGCCTGGCCGCCACCAGCGATTTTTCACGCGTGGTCGAAGCCGATGTGCTGATCATCTGCGTCCCCACGCCCCTGACCGCCTACCGCGAGCCCGATTTGTCGTACGTGATCGGCACCGTCGAGTCGCTGCTGCCCCACATGCGGCCCGGGCAATTGCTATCCCTCGAAAGCACCACCTATCCCGGCACCACTGAAGAAGAACTGCGGCCCCGCCTGGAAGCGCGCGGCCTGCGCGTCGGCCATGATGTCTTTCTCGTGTTTTCGCCCGAACGCGAAGACCCTGGCAACCCCGACTTTCACACCCGCACCATCCCCAAGATCTGCGGCGGCTCGACTGAGGCCTGCCTGGAAGCCGGCCTGGCCCTGTACCGGACGGCAATCGACACCGTCGTCCCGGTCAGCTCGACCCGCGCGGCTGAACTGACCAAGCTGCTCGAGAACATTCACCGCGCCGTCAATATCGGGCTGGTCAACGAGATGAAAATCATCGCCGACCGGATGGGCATCGACATCCACGAAGTCATCCGGGCCGCCGCCACCAAGCCGTTCGGCTTCACCCCCTATTATCCCGGCCCGGGCCTGGGCGGGCACTGCATCCCGATCGACCCGTTCTACCTCACCTGGAAAGCGCGCCAGTTCGGCCTGCACACCCGCTTTATCGAGCTGGCAGGCGAAATCAACAGCGACATGCCGGCCTGGGTAATCGCCAAGGTCGCCGACGCGCTGAACAGTCGCAGTCGCGCCGTCATGGGCAGCCGCGTCCTGGTGCTGGGCATCGCCTACAAGAAGGATGTCGACGACATGCGCGAGTCACCCTCGGTGGCGCTGATGGAACTGCTGCGCGCGCGTGGCGCCACAGTGGAGTATTCCGACCCCCATGTGCCGGTGTTCCCACGCATGCGCGAACACCACTTCGATCTGTCCAGCATCGAACTCACACCAGCGTCGCTCGCTTCCTATGACGTCGTGCTGCTGGCCACCGGCCACAGCGCCTTTGACTATGAACTCGTGCGCCAGAACGCCAGCCTCATCGTGGATACGCGCGGCGTGTTCCCGCACCGCTCGCCCAACGTCGTGCAGGCTTGAATCCGGGACCACGACCAGCGCTGGCGGCCACGAACGGGCCGTCCACGTGCTGCGCGACGGCCACGTGCCGCAACCATCGGTGAACAAGGACAACGCATGAAATTCACTGACCTGCAATCGCAATACAATGCTTTGCGCAGCCTGATCAACGGCCGTATCCAGACCGTTCTCGACCATGGCCAATACGTGATGGGCCCGGAAGTCGCCGAGCTGGAGCAAAGCCTGGCCAGCTACACGGGCGCGCGCCATTGCATCACCGTATCGTCCGGCACCACGGCACTGGCGATCGCCATGATGGCAGTTGGCATCGGGCCAGGTGACGACGTCATCACCTCACCGTTCGCTGGCATCGCGACGGTCGAGGCGATCTTGCTGGTGGGTGCGAGGCCAGTATTCACCGACATCGAGCGCGCCACCTGCACGCTCGATCCCGGCCTGATCGAACCGGCGATCACGCCGGCGGCACGCGCCATCATCCCTGTCTCTCTGTACGGCCAGCCGTCCGACATGGACGCCATCAACAGCATCGCCGCCCGCCACGGCCTGGCCGTGATCGAAAACGGCGCGCAGAGTTTTGGCGCAACCTATCACGGCCGCCAGAGCGGCAATCTGGCGCTGATCGGCTGCACCAGCTTTTCACGAAGCCATCCGCTCGGCTGCTATGGCGATGGCGGCGCCCTTCTGACGAACGACGATGCGCTCGCAAGTGCGATGCGCGACATCCGCATGCACGGCCGGGCGCGGCGCCACGCGCATGGCCGTGTCCGTCTTGGTCCCGGCACTCGCATGGACACACTGCAATGCGCCATCGTGCTGGCCAAGCTGGAACGCTTCGACCAAGAGAACAAGCAGCGTCGCCTGGTCGCCGCCGCGTACGATGAAATGCTGCAGCCGCATGTGCCGCTCATTGGCTGCCGGCCCGACCGGACCAGCGTCCACGCCCAGTACACCGTGCTGGTTGAGGACCGCGAGCGAGTGCGCGCGGTCCTGGCGCAAGCCGGCATCCCGACCGTCGTACACTACCCGGTGCCGGTGCACCGGCAACCTGCCTACGCTCCCCTGGCGGCCGGCGCGTCGTGTCCCGTCAGCGATGCGATGGCTGAGTCCGTATTGAGCTTGCCGATCGGCCCCTACCTGGCGGCGTCCGATGCGCGCCATGTAGCGCTGAGTCTGCTAAACGCGACCAGGCCGCAGCAAGTGCGCAGTGTCGAATCGGTCGAACTTCTGGGGTAATGCATTGCACGGTCGAAGGTGCTCCGGCTGACGGGTAACAGCTTTAGCAATCGATGTAACCGCAGATGCTGTGGAGACTGGCGCCAGATGGCGTCAGCGCATCTCTTCGACAAGCTTGAGTCCATCGCCGAAGCGCCAGATACGGCGGATCTCGATGACATCGAAGTTCGCAGCGACATTCGGCGGGAACACGGCGTAACGGGCGTTCAGGCGCACGAAGCGGCGCACCGCATCATCCACGTCGGCGCGCCCGCTTGACCGCACGATGGTGACCTCGTCGATACTGCCGTCGCTGCGCAGCGCAACGCTCACCAGCGGATCGATACGAACGTCGCGCAGCGACAGGCGCGCGCCGCCGAGCACGGCGTTGCGCTCGAGTTTCTGACGCACGCTGTCGACGTACAAGCGCAGCGGCGCATCGCGCTCGCCGCCGTCGGCCACCACGCGGCGATTGCCGACCGCGCGCTCGCGCGGCAATCCGGCGGCGTCTATGTTCGGGATCGTCACCCCGCGCAGCAATTCGCGTGCGCGGTTGCCGGGCAAGCCAGCGATGGCGCCCGGGCCAGCCAACGCACCCGGACCGCTGCCCTGGCCGACGCCGGCGCCGGTGCCGGCACCGTCAACGCGCGTCGCCGCCGGACCGCTGCCAGTGGCTGGCCCAGCAGCCGATCCTGCGGCCGGTCCGGCCACCTGCGCCTGCGAACGCTGCGCCGCCTGACGCGCGGCTTCTTCGGCAGCGCCCCGCGCCAGCCGCTCGGCGGCCATGCGCGCCTGCTCGGCCGCTTGCTCGCGTGCCCGCTCCTCGGCCAGCTTGCGTTGCGCCAGTTCGTCGATGCGTTGCCGCTCGGCGGCTTGCTGGCGTGCGCGCTCCTCGGCCTGGCTGCGCTGCGCCAGTTCCTCGGCACGCTGGCGCTCGGTCGCCTGCTGCACCAAACGTTGGGCAGCCTCTTCGGCACGCTGGCGTGCTTGTAACTGCGCCTGGGCCAGGGTTTCCTGCGCCGCTGCTTCCTGCGCCGCGCGCTGCTCAGCCAGTTCGCGCGCCGCTCCCGCCTCTTGTTCGCGCTGGCGCAGCAGCGCCTCCTGATCGCGCACGGCCTGCTGCTGAGCCTGCTGTTGCTGCGCCTGCTGTTGCTGCGCTTGTTGCTGTGCTTCTTGCTGCGCCCGTTGCTGCGCTTCTTGCTGCGCTAGTTGTTGCGCCTGCTGTTCCTGTGCCTGCTGCAGCTCGGCGAGCCTGCGTGCCTCGGCAGCGTCGAGTTGCGCCTGCTCCCGCTGCAGGGCAAGCTCCTGCTGTAAGGCCGCATCACGCGCCGCATCGTCCGCGCGGCGTGCCAATGCCGCCTGCGCGATGTGTTCCGCTTCGGCATCCACGACAGGTGCCGGTTCAGCAGGCATCTCTCGCGCCGCAACATCCTCGGGCGCGTCAGGCACATCTGCATCGGTTGACGGCGGACCGGCGTCGACCTCGGGTAACGGCACTGCGACAGCGAATTCGGACGCCGGATCGGCTTGCATGGCAATCACGGGCGTTGCCACGTCACGCAGACGACGCTTTGGCACAGCTGGCGTCGGTCGACGCAAGCTTGCCTTCGGCGCTGGCGCAATCTTCTCTACCGGGGGTGGTGGCGGTGGTAAATCGACCAGACGTAATCCGCGCGCAGGCTCGGGATCTGGCGGGGCCGCCGCAGCAGGCGGCGGGGATGGCGACTGAACAGGGAGCGGGGCCGCCGGCGTCAATGGCTCGGCAGCCGTCGGCGTCGGCGGCGGCGGCGGCGGCGGCGGCGGGGCCAGCGAGGGATCCGGTGCCGACACAGCAGAAGGCGCAAGCACAACACTCAGCGGTCCACCACCACCGGCATCACTGCCCGGCACCCCAAACTGCAGCGACAGCAACAAGGCATGCAGCAGCACCGAGATGGCGATGCCGCCGACCAGGCGCCGGTTGCTGCGGGCGTGGCCGGCGTGTCGCGTGCTGGCGGTCGCAGGATGCATGGCGTCGGTTCGGAAGTATTGTCAGGCTTGCATCTTAGCGTTAACGCGACCGTATGGCGATCAAGACGCCTTGCCGGGCGTCCGGATCGTCGACGTGCCCGGCATCCCGCCAACCAGCGCGGCCAGGCTGGTGCGTGCAGCCCACCATGGGGTGCCTTCCAGGGTCTGCCGGCAGCGCGGGCATTCTTCGAGCGGGTTGCAATCGTGTTCGAGCGCGACGTAATTCACGCCGACCACGGTTTTGCCCTGATAGCTGTCCACCCGACCGGAACCCGCCTTGGCGCCCGGCTTGGCGGCGCCGCCACCAGAACTGGCGGTTGACGCCGATGCAGAGGCTGCATCAATCCACTTGGCAAAGGGTTCAGTAGCGACGCCATCGGCCACATACCAGCGGCGACGGGTCGGATTCCAGCGGGCACCAAGCGCCTTGGCGGCGTCTTTTTCGGCGTAGGGGACGGTGAGAAAAACCATGTACTGACTGCTCCGGGATCGATGTGCTTGCGGTTTGCTATTCTACCGCGACCGGCGAGCCAGGCCTCAGGGTTCCTTCTGGCGCCGGGCCCAGGCGGCATCGCTGTCGCGCTGTTCACGCCGGTCCTTGCGCCATGTATATAACAGGTTGCCGAGGGTGCTCAGCAAGGCGCTGACCATGCCAATGAGCGCCCCGATATCGGCCATTGTCAGCTCGGTGGCCAGCCCGGCCAGGTTGGCGTCCATCAGACGCTGTAATGTTTCAATGATCATCGTGTCTCCCCTGTGCTTGCGGCGGAACCTGCACCGGCAAGCCCACGCTTACCCTGCGCCACATCAATGCAATGGACCAAAGTATAGGAAAACTATACCACAGCAGTAAAGAAAAGCTATACTTCAATGTATAGATTTCCTTTACCATACGCATATGGACCTTCAAACAATGATTGCTAACTGGGTAAAAGAAGCACGGACCTCAGCCGGCTTGTCGGGCACGGCGCTGGGCGCACGCCTCGCACTCGAGCTCGGCACGGAGCGTGGCCACACCAAGGCCAATATCTCGCACTGGGAAAATGAAAAGCACAGCCCCAACCTGAAGCAGCTGCTGGCAATTTCCAGGGTCACCGGCTGCCGTCTGCCGCCCGACATTTTGGCGCCGCTGGCCGGTAGCCCGCTCGTGGACGGCACCACCCTGCCCGGCCTGGCCGGGCCAGTCGGGTTACCCAATGCGCTGCGGGTGGTGGCTGAAGGCGACGACGATGCCTTCGTGCCGATTCCGATGGTGAAATTACGCCTGTCGGCGGGTATCACCGGGTACCAGACCGAGCCCGAGGCACGCGATGGCGGCACACTCGGCATGCGCCGCACCTGGCTCGAACGCAACCAGTACAGCCCGTCGCATCTGATTGCAATCTACGTCAAGGGCGAGAGCATGGAGCCGTCGCTGTACGCCGGCGACATCGTCGTCATCAACACGCTCGACACCAAACCGGTTGCCGGCGCCGTGTTCGCGTTCAATGTCGAAGGCGAAGCCGTCGTCAAGCGCCTGGCGCGCGATGCAGCCCAGTGGTGGCTCACGTCCGACAACCCCGACCAGCGCACCTATCACCGCAAACGATGCCAGGGCGACGACTGCATCGTGATCGGGCGCGTGGTGCGCAAGGAAAGCGATCGCATCTGACGCACGCGGGCCGTTCTCAGCCAAACACCTGCGGCGCCCGCTCCAGGATGCGCCGCAGCGCAGGATGGTGCACCCGCCGCTCGACGGTCACGGCGTAGACCTGTTCGACGATGGCATCGATCGCACCAACTGGCTCAAGCCCGTACTGCGCACACAGTGACGCCGCAAGCACGGTCGGCGCTGCCATGAAGCCCGTCCCGGCGCCGGCGAATGCACCCAGCAACGCACCGTCGTCGAATTCGCCAACGACGATCGGGCGCAATCCCTGCGCTTCGAGCCAGGCCATCAACTGGCTGTGCAGCGCCGCACCCTGCCCCGGCATCAGGAACGGCGCTCCCTTCAGGCGCTGCGGAAAATCACCGCCCCAGCGCTGGCATACATCGGGATGCCCGACGACCGTCACCGTGCTCGATCCGAGCAAGTGACTATGGCCACGCACCGCGCCACCGGGCGGCAAGCCCTGGTCCGAGATCAACAGGTCGAGCCGGTGCGCGCTGAGGTCCTCCATCAGGTCGCCAAAGCGACCCTCACGGCAGACCAGGTGCATGGCCAGCCCCGCATCGCGCGCCGGTTGCAGCAGCCGGAAGGCCATCGTCTTGGCGATCGCGTCGCACAGGCCAACCCGCAATGTCTCCGTCTCGGTGAACAGGCCGCGTCGCACCGCTTGCTCCAGTTCATTACCGAGGCTGAAGATCTGGTCCGTGTAGCGCAAGACGGTCTTGCCGGCCTCGGTCAGCACCAGCCCGCGCCCTTTCTTGCGCAACAGTTCCTCGCCAAACTGGTCTTCCAACAACTGCAGTTGCGTACTGATTGCCTGCGCCGACACGTGCAACTGCTCGGCCGCCCGAACAACGCTGCCGACCGTGGCAACCGTATGGAAATACTGCAAGTGCTTGTAATTCATGCGCGCTTACCACCAAAAATGTTGAGAATTGCTAAAGATATTTCGATTTTACTTTAGCATTGCGCAACCGTATATTGGTGACTCAGTTCACACGAAGCGAGGAAGCAATGAGAAATTACCCGACCGACAGTCCCAAGGCCATGAGCCGTCTGCTGGCCCTGGCCATGATCGCCGACGGCCGTCTGGCACCGCAGGAGCTCAAGACGTTGCACCACAGCGGCGTCCTGGAGGTACTGGGTGTAAGCGAAGACACGTTCGACGATGCCGCCGGCGAGCTGACCCAGGATCTGCTGGCGCACAGCACCAATCACACGGCTGGCATGGTCGAAATCGAACCCGCCACGATCGACGCACTGCTGGACGAAGTGCAAGATCCGGCACTGCGCGCGCTGGTGCTCAAGGGTATGCTCGAAATCGTGCGGGCCGACCAGCAGATCGATCACCGCGAACGGCGTCTGCTGCGCCGCGCACTGGCGGCATGGGGCGACGGTAGCGAAGCGTTCCCGGCGGTCGCATGATGACCACGTGATGCCGCACGTATAGCGCGTAACCATGTCGGCGCGCTGGCCGATATTGCCAGGCCTAGTATCGGCGCATCCCATTGCCCGAGGCCTGTCATGTCCGCCTACCCCACGCTCGACTGCCTGGATGACCTGACGCGGTCGGCCATGAACCGGGCCTGGCACCTCGACCTGGATCCCGTCCGGTACTTGGAACTCGGCCAGTTCTACGGACACGCCGCGCGCTACAGCACCGTCGGTCCGTACGCAAGCGAGGACGATATCTTCGTCTTTCACGCCATGGCCGGCATGGGCCATACGGTTTGGAGCGGCAGCTATGACGACCCATTCCTGCTGCGCATCTACGACGACGCCCGCAATGCGATTGCCGCCGACGATGGCAGCGGCCCCTACGGTTACGATTACGCAGCATTCCACGGCAGCCTATACCGGCTGGTACCACATCAACACCTCATGGGATCAGGACTATTACGACACCTATGCCAGCGTGAACGTGTACAAGAGCCGGTTCCCCACGACCACACGGATTATCGTTCCGCGATCTCACCATCGTGCTTACTATCGTCCTTAACTTGAGCGCATTGCCGGCTCACCTCTTTTATAAATAGGAAAAAACATTGCCCTGGTGATCTGAAACCGCTTGCAAGTCTGCCAAATTGCAAGTGGAATAAACATCGCACATAGCAAGACAGTCGCTTCGACAGCAAACTTATAAGGCAGGATTCGATTCAGAATGGCTGGGAAGTTATACAAAATTGGCATGTGAAATAGCAGGATAAAAAGCGAACCGCGACCAATAAAAGTCAAACCCTTTTCAGCCCATGCTATTTTCCCAAGCAGGCTACTCAAGGCCAACATTAAATAAATTCCAGAAAATGCTAAAGCGGTGGTGCCAAGTAGATGGTCATATTGGCGATAATTCAAATTCATCGAATCACCGAAAGAAAACCAGACAACCGAGACGATGCATAGAGCCATCCCCAAATGCAATGAGCTAAACTTGAAATTCTTGACCGTTGCCGACATGAAAACACCAAAAATAAAAAACACTGCCGTAATCAGCAAAAAATCTGCGCTCATCGGCAAACCACAGCTGAAAAGCGCGGTACTGAACTCGGTCATTTTAAAGCAGTCATTATTTTCATAAGGATTATTGAACATATCGAGAACAGAGTATCCGACCCCAAGCAAAATGGTCAGGGACGCAGTGCGGCGGATGTTAGTAGAGAACAGATGCTGGCAATACATCAACAACGCACTGCATGAAACATACAACAGCCACAAATGTGGCAAAAACCATACTGCGCGTGGTGAGAGTGTATACCCAGTACCATACGTCAACGCCAGTACCAAACCTTCAAACGTTCCCGTCCCACGCAAGATGTTCAAACTTCCAAAAATTGTCACTACCACCACAAATGGCTTCAGCCATGCATCTGCCCTTGTAATTGCAATATCAGTCAGATCGCGGCGACCTAGCGAGAAAGTCACACCTGAAATAAAGAAAAAGAACGGCATTCGTATGCCCCCCAAGAAATCCGCAAACTGGGGAAAATATCTGCTAAACCCAGCATCGTGACCTAAAACAATCAAAAGGATGCCGATGCCCTTGGCAATGTCAATTGTCGACGATCGGGCTTTGATTGGTAAAGGCTCAGAAGGCTTTAGGTGAATTTGTCCCTTTTCATGGGACAACTTCTTCAAATCGAGTGCATATTTATTATTCATCTCATTCAGGGAAATTGGTAAATTCATTTTTCGATCGGTTGATCGCTTGACTACTGCAAAGTTGGGAACGCAAAACTAAATCAGCATTTTCGCGAAAGAAACCGCATTTCTTGTAGAGCGTTTTTTTCGTAGATAGACACATGCTTACTAAAATGTCCTCCGATTTATTGGATGACATAAAGCCAACCCATCCATAAGTTGCAAAAAACATGATTTCATTACCTAGGCTTAAGCCATCTGCCAGCCATGAGCCACAGATTTATGCGTATTGCGTTCCTGTTTCGGCAAACCTGAATCATCTTCGCTGGACGTCCTCGGCACCTGGTTAGCTTCAGGGAAAGGGTCACCAAGTCGAATCTGCTCGCAAATTGCATAATGATGCCGAGTCACTGGCGCGGGCCCGCGCGCTGCTCGCGCATGCCGATATGTCAGCTCACGCAGCGCGTATATTGCTGACAGCCAGAGCGTGTGACGCTCGGGAAAATGGCGTTTAATAGCGCAAGGATGCTTCAGTAGCGCAATGCCTGAAGAAAGGTAGCCGCACGATGCGGAGAAGACCTTGTTTGGTTTGGGAAATCTGGCCCGCCCTGAGGGAATCGAACCCCCGACCCACAGCTTAGAAGTCAGATGCTCCAACGCTTATTTGTGCCATTTAATCAAAACCTTGCAGGCCCTGGACTGCGCTATTGATTCACTGATTGTGGGCGTATAAGTGCTTGATTAGATTGAAAGTGGTCGCGTTGAATAGCGCAGCAATTCAGTCCTTCAGGCGCGACTGCTCTTGAATCACTGGCTCGTCTTCGAGCATCGTGCGCAGCGAGTCGGCCAGGATGAGTGCCGTCGACGACGAGCCTTGGCGGAAGTAGTCGTGCGTCCGGAGCGCCACCGCACGCAACCGCGCTACCTCCCACAGCAGCGCGCGCATGTCAGGCGAGCCAGGGTTGCGATCCTGAATTGCCTTCAGATCGTCCTTCGTAAGCGCGCGCTTGAACCGCGTGGCTGGAATACTGTTCATCCATACAGTTTAGCAGCTGTGGCATGCAGCCTGCCTAATTTTGCCTCTCATCAAGCGCCGGCGGCTTCCCCTGCCATACTTGGCGCATGGAGAGACGAACAGATCATCTCACTGCGACCTATGTCGATCTGGCAGCAAATGTTGCGGCCGTGTTCGGCCTCGATGTTGGCTTGCGCGTTCTACAGCCGGCGACGCCTCTGCACGTGGTGCAGCGCGTTCTAAGTGATGGAGGGCAGCGACGCCGCGGGGCTGCACCGATCAAACCTTACTAAGGATGATGATGGACAACGAGATCGATGGCGACATGGAAGAGCTACCAGGGCAGCCCAGGGTAGATGTTCTGGAGTCCGACCTGATACTGCTGCAGCGTGCGGCGCACGCGATCGGCGCGGTGCGCTTTGCTGTGGTCGTTGGCGAAGGCTTTGTCAACTTGCACTTCGCCGACGGCTCGGTCATACACAGCTGGAACCCGCTCATGTTTAACGGCGACGCGCTCGACCTAGCCGTGCGACTTCGACTTGAGATTTACATACATGAGCATGACACCTCGGCGATGACTTCCGATCGGAAATTGGCAAACGAGCCGCACGGCGACGACGCCGGCGCAGCAACGCGCCGGGCCATCACTCGCGTTGCGGGCGAGATCGAGAACTAGAGCCCTACTTCGGCCAGGCCTGCACCGTCTTCGCGTGGCGCGCCGCGCACGTAGCGTACTGGCCGAGCAACTCGTTCATCCATTCCTGCCACGCGTCGTAGTCGGGCGCGGCCGGACGCTTAACTACCGGGCACGGCTCCGCCAGTGCACTATCGAGGGATGCTTTTGTTGGCGGCTTCGATTGCGGCGTCGAGGTTGCGCACGCGGTCAGCATCAGGCACGCAACCAGCAGGCAGAGGTTTCGCATTGCGCAGCTCCTTGGTGAGCGCCGACATGCGCGGCGCCAGGGTGGATTGAATGGCGGCGAACTCGGTGGCCGCCGTGGTGATGCGCGCGGCATCGGCCTGCAGCGTGGTCAGCGCCAGCTCCGACTGGCTGCGCATGGTTTCCGCGTGCGCGCGCTGCAGCTCGGCGAGCTCGGCTTCGTGCCGCCAGCCGTTCGTGAACCAGCCGGCGGCGCCGGCCAGCGTCATCGCCAGCAGCAGGCCCAGGCCGGCGGCGAGCGCGCGGTACTGGACCGGGATCATGGCAGCCCCCTCAAGCACAGATCGCGCTCGGCCTGGCGCCGGCGCGTGAGGCCGCGCACCTCCTTGCCGCCAACCTTGTTCCACATGAGCAGCGCATTACAGGCGCCGACCATATCGCCAGCGTTCGTGCGCCGCGCTATGCTCGATCCGCAGAAGCCGCTCACGCCGATGTTGTAGGCGACGTCGACGAAGGCCACCTTCTGGCCATTGGTCAGGCGCGCCAGCGGGATGCACATGGCGATGCCGGCGGCGTGCCGCTCGAGGTCGCGGTCGAGCTGCGCGCGGCACTGCGCGGGCGTGTACGTCTTGCCCCAGGCCGCGTTCTCGGTGGCGCCGGTGCAGTACGTGAGCACACCTGCGATGTCGCGGTAGGTGGTGAGCTTGGTGCCCTCGAACGGTGGAGTGAATGTGAACAGTGCGGCCGCAGCGATGGCGCCGACCAGCGCAGCCAAGCCGCCGGGCCGCTGGATGGTTGCGCCCTTAACCATTGCCGGTCACCGACGGTTGTGCCACGACGCGCGCGATCGCGGCGCCGAGCGAGGTAAGGCCGGCGGCCACCACCAGGATCGGCGCGGTGCCACTGGCGTACAGGTGCATGCCGGCCTCGATGGCCGAGGCGATGGCGGCCAGCAGCGCGAAGCGTACCGACCAGAGTTTCGGGAATTGCGCGCGTGCGTCTTCGATGAAGTTCATGGTTTTTCCTGTGAAGGGAATTGCGGTTTCGATTCCGGGCTTTGCAGGTGCGACAGGGACTGTGCCAGGCGCAGCAGGTTCATTTGCGCGCGCTTTCGAGAGCGGTGATGCGGAGCGCATTCGTATCGTTCACGCGCTGCACGGCGAAGATCGCATCCCGCATCCCATCAAGCCGGATGTCCCTGTCGTCCAGGCGCTTCTCCAGCTTCTGGTTGGTCACGATCAGCTGATCGAGCTTGCTGGACTGGGCCGACGAATTCCAGCCGAGCGTGGCCATGAATATGGCGGACGCCGCCGCTCCGGAGATAAGCCAGGGCAAGGGCAATTTGAGGTCAACAATACGAGATGGGGCTGGGGTGGGCATGTATCACTTTCAGTGGGCGTAAAAAAACCCACCGAGGTGGGCTGGGTAATGCGGGTCAGCGGGAGGTCCGCAGGGTCAAAGCGCTGCAGCAGTGATGAACAGTTCGTCGAGCGCGTCGTCATCCAGGCCCAGCGCGGCGCCCATCATCGTGACCAGCGGGCTGTTGCGGGCGACGACGCTCGAGTAATCCCACTCGATGCGCGCCGCCTCGCTGTCCGGACTCGGCAGCGAATCGATCGCCGCGTCGACCTGGCCCAGCACGCCGCGCCCGAGCAGCGCCAAGCGCGCTTGGCGCATGCTCACTTCTTGAGGGACTGCCGGCGCTGATTCAGCAGCACTGCGCGCTTCGATTTCGGCCAGCTCTTCAGCGGTAGCGTCGCGCACGACGCCGTCTACCATTACTTGAATAGTCATTATGAATTCCTGTGACCGAAGATTCGGACCGTGGCTGTAGTTACGTTGCCGAATAGCTGAAATCCACTTGCAGCCCCAGTTCTATTGGCCACGCCCTCTTTTATAATCGCAATGACCCCGGAGTTGTCGTTCGAAAAACCACGGTAACCCACTGCCTTTCCCCCGAGGTTAACACCACGGACGTCTATTGTTCCGGATACGCCAGCAGTTGAAATATTGCCAATCAAAACGAGCTCTGTTGCTGAAGAGAGAATCGCATCATGTCCCCCCATTATTCGGTAAATACCGCTCGAATCAACAACACCACCAAACGCTAACCGCATGCGCAGAGATGAAGACCCAGTCAGGTTAGACAACTCAACAGTATATTTATCGTAATCCGCGTTGAAAATATTCAGGAAGTCGATATTAGCTACAGTTGTACTGACAATCGCTGTAGCCAGCAGATCGGGCTCGGACGAGAGGATCACCCAATTTACCCGATCGGACGCCGGGTCCGTCGTGCCAGCGCCGGCAATCAGGCGGCGGTAAGTGCGCCCGTTCGCTGCGCTCCAGACGACTTTGCCTTTCGTGTAGGTCGTGCCGGAGACCCACTGCACAGCGCTGGATGCGAATGTCGCCGCCTCGGCAGCCGCCTCAGCGGTGCTAGCAGACAGGGCTGCAGCGACCGCGTTCTGGTACGCGCTCAGGCACGCCTGCCCGACCTTCGACACCGAGATCGAGAACCAGGTGATCACGGCATCGAACAAGTCGGCGAACGTGTCTTTGTTGCCCCGCTGCGGTGGCGGCGGGAATGCATCGATTTCAGGTGGCTGGATGGCCATGGTTTTCCTTTATTGAGAAACGGTCGAAATGACGCCAGTGACGTCCAAGCTGAAGCGGCAGTACTGCCCGGAGTAATCCATGGAGCAACTGGCCAGGCCAACGACGCGAAGCGATCGATATCCCGGCAAGTTACTGCCGATCCAAACGGCCGAAACGTCGAGCAAGTCCTTCGCGAGATCGATAATCGAATCAGCCTCGGAACGCTCAACGATTGCCGTGAGCGACATGTCGCACGTGGCTGGCCGGCGCACCGTTTTCAGACGCCCGTAGGTATCGATGTCGGTGTAGCTATAGGATCGCGGCTTGATCTTCACGCCGCTGAGAGTTTTCCCAACAACGCGCAGGTCACCGACTGCTAACATTCCGCACCGCACATTGCCGCCGCCTTTCAGCAGATCGATTGCCAGCTCGGCACTTGCATACTGCTCAATACCCTCGATGAGCAAATCCTTCTGCGCCCTGAAAGGCATCCAGAAATACTCGTCGTAATCCGCTGGCTGGCTTTCCTCCAGCTGCACAGTCTTGGTGAAGATGACTGTGCCGCCCGGTGCGTCCTTCACCGTGACCACTGCATCATCGGCGTCGATCCCGGCCATGTAGACCGCGTTGAATATCCCCGGCTTCAGCACCACACGCAGCGACGTCGGCACTACGGTCTGCGTGCTGACGTCGCCATCGAACATCGCCCACCGGTTGGTGGGATCGAAGTCCGACCACCAGGGCGCGGTGGCAGCGCGGTTCCGAATGTCCGTCGGATCCTTGTCCAGGTTGCCCGCCCTCATGCTCTCGTAGATCCGGTGGGTGACCGGGCTGATGCACCGATCACCCGCCCCGTACGTCTTGGTCTTGTCGTAGACCGGGAAGTCCGCCTCGGGCGCATTGCTGCTGACCAGCTTTGCCGTGGTGATGGACTGGGGAACGATCGCGCTCACGGTACTCATGCGGGCACCGCCCCAACCACCTTCACGTACTGGATGCCACCACCACCGGTGCTCTTCTGGTACATCTTCATGTGCTCCTCTGAACTGTCAGCGATACGATCAAGCGCGGCTTGCTGCCTGTCCGCAATCTCGGCCAGACGCTCGATCTTCGCTTCGAGCGCGGCCGTGTCTTGGGTCGGGCTGGCCAGACGGCGCATCAGCTCGCGGTTGTCAGCCGCGGGCATGATGCGCTCGCCCTCGTGGATCATTGCCGGCATGTCGGTCTTGACGTAGTTGGTACCGACTGCAAACCCTGGCAGCTTGCTCGACGCGTCCTTCTGCGCGGCCTTCAGCCAGTCGGCTTTCTCCGCCTCGCTCATCGTCGGGCCGTAGGCTTGCATCCAGAACTGCAGCCCCTCAGCATCCGGCGCCCGACCCAGCACACTCTGGTACAGCTTCCGGAGATCGGCCTCCGTCGAGCTGGCAATGCCGCCCACAATCTGATCGATCGGCGTGCCGCTGGCGGCAGCGTTCTTCCACCATTCGAAACCGGCAGCATCGGGCGCACGGCCCAGATTCTGCTGGTAGGCGTTGTTGATCGCCGCGCCGGCCGATACAACCGGGTTGGCGTTCGCTGCTCCCATGGCACCCTGCAGCGCCTTGATCGCCTGCTCGATCGACAGGCCGATGGTGCTGATGCCCTTCAGAACGTCGATCTGATCCTGGTGGCGCGCCAGCATCGCGTCGAGCTGCTTGACTTGATCCTCAGCGACCTTCAGGTTCTTCTCTTCGACCGTCAGGGCGCCGTCGGTCAGCTTGGCCAATTCAGCCAAGTCGCCCTGGGCGCCGAACAGGTCCCGCTGATAGTCCTGGTACGTGGCGTAGGCCGCTGTCGATGGACCGTTGCCGATCTTCGACAGCGACTTCTGCAACGCGTCGGCAGCCGGCAGCGGGCCGCCGGCCTTGGCGATCGCCAGCGCTGCGCGCACTTCCGCCATACCGCTATACCGGTCCGCCTCCTGCTGTTCTGGAGAGCGCATACCGTCAAGCGAGCTGCGCAGTGCGCTCGACATGCTCTTCAGATTGTTGACCGCTTCGGTCCGCATCTGAATGTCATCCTGCATCGCCTTTTTCTGACGATCGGTCACGCGCTGGAGCACGCCGAATGCTGCGTCGACGCCACTCAGCAGCGACGAAGCGTTGGCCTTGACCTGGTCGACCGCCTTGGCAGCCGCCTGCAAGTCCCACAGATTCTGCGTCGCGCCGCGCAGCGCCGGGTCCAGCGCCGCCAGAGCGTTGACGTGTTGCAGCGCCAGCACTGCAGCAGCGCCGGCCTTGTCGCCGCTCAACTCATAAACCTGCGCCTGGATGGACAGCAGCGAGTTGACGGTTGCAAGTACGTCCGCCTCGTCTTCCAGTGCGTACACACGCTCGCGCAATGGGCGCAGCGATGCGTCCATGCCGGCCAGTTCGATCGCCCGGGTCGCCGTGAGGGCGCCGGCCTTGTCGCCCAGCATTTCCATGATCTGGATTTCCAGCTCACGCTTGCCGTTTGCCAGGTCGGCGGCTTGCTCGAGCGCCTCCTTGTCGACGTCAGCGATCTGCTTGAACGTAGGGGCGATCTGCATCAGCGTGGCGTACGCGCGAGCGCCAGCTTCGGTCGTCAGGTCCAGCCCGGTGACCACGCTGCGGAACTGCTGCAGCGCATCCTCGGCGCCGGTCTTGATGCCGAACTGGTCGAGCGTGGGCGTGATGCGCGTGCGCAGCGAGTCGGCCCGCTCCTTGCTGGTGTAGAAGTCAGCCAGAAACTGGTCTGCCCCCGACGTGAACTCGTCCAGACCGCCGACCAGGTCGATCAGCCGCTCGCGCGCGCCGACCGACTTCAGGCCGATCGAGTCGAACGCCATGCCCAGCGAATCCGTGACCACGGTGACGGCCTGGTAGTTGGTCGCCACACGGGACAGCGTTCCGAGGTAGCCCTCGCCCACTTTCTGGAACTGGCCCAGACCATCGACGCCGAATGCAGCCAGGTCGTCGCCGACCTTGGAGAAGACCGCCGACAGCTCTTCCTGGATCTCGGCGCCGGTCAGCCCCTTCAGGCTCACCTTGCCGATGTCGACCACGAACGAACTGAGATTGGCGGTGAAGTCATCGCCGCCGATGCCGATCAGGTTGCTGGCCTCGACCACCGTCTGGTACAGCGAGGTCAGCACGCCGGCGATCTGGCGGTTGCCCTCGGCGCCCAGGCCCTCGACCTGGCTGCTCATCTTCGAGCTCGAGAACCAGCCGCCCGATTTCTTGATGTCAGCGTACTGCGACGCGTCGACACCACCGCGCAGGATGCTTTCGAAGGACGCCTTGGTCAGCGTGAATCCAGTATCTTCCACCGTCTTCTTGCCGCCGAAGATGCTGCTACCGATCTTGCTGAGGAAGTTCCCATCTGCGGTAGCGAACTGCTTGCCATAGTCGCCGGCCACGCCCGTGGACTGCACCAGGAAAGATGCAAACTGCCCGATGCCCGCCTCGATGTTGCGCAGCGATGCCAGCATGCCGTCGCTGATGCGCAGGCCCTGGAGCGTTGCACCTTCGATCGCTTCGATCGAGCTTGAGATCGATTCCGACTTGGCCGAGCTGTCGCCCAGCACGCTGCCGGTGCCCTGCTTTTCCTGCCGCTGCTGGGACAGTGGGACGCTGCTGCCGCCCACGCTGCCCATGATGCTCGCGCCCACAGCCAAGACGGCCGCAAGCGTCGCCGCGCCGGCCGCCAGGTTCAGTGGGAATGGGAGCGAGGCCATAGCTTTGACCACCGCCGTGATGCCCCAGGCGCTGGCCTCGGTTGCGGCCAGACCGGTAGATGCTGCTGTCGCTGCCGCTTCGCCGGTGATCTTGGTCGCGTTCAGCGCAGTGTTGGCCACCACCTCGGTCTGCTTGAAGAAAATCTTCTTCGTCATGGTCGACAGCGCCATGGCCAGCTCGGTGGCGCGGTACGCGCGCTCGACGCTGGTCAGCACGCCGTACCCCTTGCTGCCCTCGGCAAAGAAGCCCTTCGCCGCAGCGGCCATGTCCCCGTAGCCGCTCAGGCGCGACTTCACCTCTTTCGAGTTGATCGCGGCGTTCGCTTCGGCCAGGCCCTTGGAATCGGTCGCATACTTCACCGACGCGTCTTGGCGAGCCTTGTCGACCTCGGCCTGGCGAATGCCGTAAGCGTCCAGCGCGGTGACCAGCTGCGTCATCGAATCGCCGGCTGCGCCGAACGCGCCCTTGAGCGCATCCCCGAACGTTTGAGCCTTGGTCGGGTCGAGGAACTTGTCGAGGTCTTCACCAGCCTTCTTGGCCGCGTCGAATCCAACCTGCTTGACGGCACCCTCGCGCACTGCTTGCGCCCGCTCGCGCAGCGCGGCAGCTTCCTTGCGGTATTCGTCCGCCAGCGCGCCGGTGATGTCCAGGCCCTCAGCAGCCCAAACTCGCTCTTCCGCACGCAAGGCCAGGCCCTCGATGCGCGTTGCATTCAATTCGCCGAGAGCATCCTTCGCGAGACCAATCTGATCGTTTTCGTCGCGCTGCGACTGCAGGTCCTTGGTCGCCTTGTCGGCGCCGGTGCTCGCGCCGTCGAGCGCCTTCTGGTACTTCTCGAGCGATTTCAGCCGCTCATCTTCGGCCTGCTTCACGAACTGCTGCTGGCCGATGTAAGTCTCGACCGTGTCGACGTAATCCTGCAGCGACTGCTTGCCGCCCTTGTAGCCGTCGTACAACTTGTTCAAGTTGCTATAGAAATCAGCATCGATGCCGACGCTCTTGCCATTGATGCGGTCGACCAGCGCCTCGTATTCTTTCACGGCTTTCGCGGCTTCTTGCGCGGCTTTTTTCCCTGCCGCTTCATCAACCTCACGTGGCAGAGATGGCTTCGGCTTGTTGCCCGCTCCCGTGCTCGGCGGGACGACCGGCGCGGTCCGATTGGCCAAGCGCGCACGATATGCCTTTTCGACCTGCTCGGAAGGCGCGCCATTCAAATCCTCGACGCTTTTCCGCCCGTCTGCGATAGCCTGTTTCAGTTCCGAATACGACTTCTTAACGTCCTTGAGGCCATCACCTCCCTTGAACGATTCGTAGACAGCCTCCGCTGGACTGATCAGCGCAATGTCATTCGCGATAGCGAAGCCTGCCCGCACACCTTTCAGCACATCCCAGGCGACGCCGGTCGACCGGGCAAATGTAGCTACCGCGTCAGCCGCCTTTGCGAAGCCCAGCCCAAGATCGTCGGCCCAAGACGACCACTCGCCTTTCTTGATCGGAGTCTGCTGCTTGAAGACGTCAGAGAAGGCGCCGGCTACGTCCCGGAGCGCCGGAGCCAATGCAACGGCAGCTGACGTGGCGAGGCTCTTCACTTCGATTTTCAGGAAACCGGTCTGATCTTGAAAAGCAGCGGCTGCGGCTGCGGCCTCGCCCGAGGTGGCAGCGACACCATCATAGTTTTCTGCCAGATCGTTCAAGAATGGCAGGAGGTCCGCCCCCGACTTGCCGACCAGGTTGTTCATCAGGGCGGTTTTGCCTGCGTCGTCGCGATAGTTCTGGAGGCTCTTGGAGGCATCAACCAGGACAACGGACGGATCACGCAAGTTGCCTGCCGCGTCTCGCGATGAAACGCCCAACGTCTTGAGCGCTTTCTGGACTTTATTGCTGTCGTCGTCCAAGCCCGCCATGCCGCGCGACAACTTCACAATTGCAGCGTCGACACCGCCCATATCTTCGCCGAATACCACAGCAAGCTTCTGGATCTTGGAAAGGCTTTCGACCGACGAACCGGTTTTTTGCGCCATGCCGTCGAGATCAGCCAGGTCATTCAGGGCATCACCGACCATGACGGCACCTGCTGCTGCCGCCGCCGCAACAGCTGCAGCAACAGCCAGAAAAGCGACCTTTGCGCCCTCTGCGAGATCAGCCAGACTGCCGAATGAAGATTCGCCTGCCGCCTCTTGCTCGCGCAGCTTGGCGATCATGTCGGCAGCAGCTTCGCTGACGCCCAGCTGCTCGGCGCGCAGTGCAGCCAGCTCGGATGCAGACTTGCCGATACCCTCGGTGCGCGAGCGCAGGCTGTCCAGAAACTTGGTCGAGTCGTCGAGCTTGCGCTGGGCATCAGCCGCGAGCGCGCTCTTCTTCGACATTTCGTCCAGCTGATCCAAGTACGGACGCAGGGCGTTGACGTTCAGGCCGCGCGAGTTCGCGAGGGCTTCGTAATACTGCGCCGAGCCTTTGACGCCAGCATTCATTGTCGCCAGCGTGCGCTGGATCGAATCGGCCATGCTCTTGGTCGCGCGGTCCATGCGGCCGGCGGCCACGCCGGCGCCGTCGCCGGCCGTCTCCATGCCTGGCGTGCTGGCGACGCCTTCCAAGGCCGCGGTCGTCTTCTTCGCGCTGGCCTCGAGGTTGTCGAGGTTTTTGCCGGTCTTGGCGGTCGCATCATCGACCTTGCGCAGACCTGCCTCGACGCCGCTCGCGTCGGCGGTGATCATGATTGTTGCGTTGTTGACAGTATCGCTCATGTCCCGCCCATAAAAAAGGCCACCCGTAGGTGGCGGTCCAGCTGATTATTCCGTGCGCATCGCCTGCAAGGCCGCGTCTTCCATAACCTGCAGGTCTTCGTCGAGCTGGTTGTATTCCTCGGTCGTCAGCCCCATCCGGTCCATCCGGTTGTAGGCGACGAGGAAGTTCAGCCCGATCGGGCCGCCCATCGGAGCGATATTCCACTGCTTGCGCAGCCCGTAAAACGTGTTGTAGGCCAGCACGTTCTGCGGCCATATTTCACAGGACGTTGTCACGTCTTCACGAGTCAGGCCGGCCACCTCCAACTCTGCATCGGTGGGCCCGGCCTCGTACATCGCCGTGGCAACGTCCCTTAGTTTTTTGCGCGAGCGCCCGTCAGTTCGGCAATGAACTTGTCCAGAACGGCTTTTGCAGCACCGATGTATTTCTGCGTCAGCTTCTCGATGCCGGCCTTGTTGAACTGTTCGTCGAGATCCCAGCCGCGGCTGATGTCCATCAGCGCGTCGACGTCTTCGGCGCCCTTGAGGTTATCGACGAAATCCTTGAAATCGTCGCGGGGCATCCAGGCGAATTCCCATTCGACGTCGGCGGTCTTGCCACCTGGGACTGGGATAGCGACGGAGGCCTTGAAGGTTGCTTCGCCGGCCAGGGTGAGTTTTGCTTTTGCCATGATGATTTTTTCTTTCAGGTGTGGGTACAAAAAAGACCCGCGAGGCGCTACCCCGCGGGCTGGGAAAAGGCCAGCGCCGACCATTCTGCACTGGCTGGCAACACGGATCAGTAGCGGACGACCTTGTTCTGCAGCGAGAAGACGGACTTCACCGCCATCACACTGCCCTTGGCCAGGCTCGGCGACTCGTTGAACGAGCAGTAGCCGGCGTACAGCAGCACGCCGCCGCCCGGGATCATGCCGCGCAGGCAGGTCAGCGCGACGCCATCGGAGATCTTCTTCAGGGCGGCGTGATGCGGCAGCGACTTGTCGTCGGCGGTCGTCAGCGTGACGGTGGTTGCGGTGAAGCCGTCGGGCAACATGACCGGCATGTCGCTGTCCAGCAGAGGCACTTCGACGTTTTTGCCATCGCCACCGGAGATGTCAGCACTGACCACACCGGTGACAGGAGTCCAGGTGGTGATCTTGCGCACGGTACCGACTCCGGCACCGGCAGGGAACAGCGAGGTGTCGCTCGTGTCCAGGCCTTCCAGCGTGAACGACGTGCCGGACGCAGCCTTCAGGCGGAACACGCGGCCGTTGGCCTTGCTCCAGCCGCCGGTGTATTCGACGAAGTCGCCGGTGGCGAAGGTGTTGGTGGCGGTGGCCACAGCCTCGATGGCGTTGGTGATCGCGGTGATGCTGACGGCAGCGGCGAATGCGGACGCTACTGCGAACGCGATGTTATTTGGCAATTGCATATCGGCCTTTCAGGGGTAAAGCCCGGAAGCCGGGCAAGAAAAAAGCCGCCTTGATTTCTCAGGGCGGCTTGGGGATAAAGCTGGTGCGGGTCAGCAGTAGAGCGTGAAGTCCTGCATGGTCCCGCGCAAATTGGTGCCTTCGTCGTACGTGGCCACGCGGCCGCTTGCGACTTCGACCTGCAGCTCGGTGGCAGAGCGCAGCGCATCCTCGACCAGCATGCCGATCTCGGACGCCTCGATGCGGCGCTCGCTCCAGACGTTGACCTGGATGCGCACGTGCTGCTTGTCCGGACGGTCGCCGCTCAGGAAGTTCATCGGCTCGCCGCCCACCGCCTGGTAGGTGATGTACGGCCTGGCCGTGTTCACCTCGGCGACGTCGGGGAAGATGCGCCCGCCGGCCAGGTGGCTGAGTGCGCTGTGCACGTGTTCTTCGGGTGTCATGATCCTGTTGAGTTCCTGGTCAGTTGTTCGGTCAGCGTGCGCGTCATCGCATCAACGGAAACCTGCTTCTTGCTTTCGTACGCCGGTCGCATGAACGGGTAAGCCGGCGCGCTGGCCGTGCCGTACTCGAGCTCGGCCGCGCGGCGGTGCGCTTCCCAGCCCGTTTTCTTGCCGGTCTTCTTGCTGACCTTCTTGTTGCGCGGCACGAACTTGTGACCGCCCTCGACGAAGCGCCAGTAGAACGCGTCGCTGCCGCCATACGTGCCAGCCCGCACCGTGACCAGGTAGACCTGGCGGCGCGCACCATCCGACTCTTCCTCAAGCCGCTTGACGATAATGTTGTTGTGGATGGTGTAGGTCTTGGCCCGGGCGCGCGCGTTGCTCTTCGCCTCGTCGCGGAACGGCTCGGCACCAGAGAACCCGACAGCGCGCAGCCCGTCCTCGTCGATCGCACTGGCGACCTGGTCGACGGTCTGCTGCACGGCGGCCATCAACTGCGATGTGTCGAAGCGGATCACGGTGTCGACTCGCAGACCAGGAACATGAACCGCCGATCGCTGTTGTCCGGCAGCGCCGACTTCACGTCGTACACCTTCGAATTGAAAAGCACCCGCGCGCCGGTGTCGACGTCTGCCCGCGCGCGGATCCGGATCGAGCACTTGACGATCGCCGTGTCAGCGCCAGCGCGCATCACCTCGGCGCCCGACTGGAACAGCACGTCGGCCCACACGGTGGCAATGTCTACCGGGGCGTCGATTGGCTGCCCGATCTTGTCCCTGCCGGCGCTGCGCTGCAGCGTGACGCGGTCGTTCATCATGCGTACACCCGCGCGCGATCGAGCAGGCCGCCCAGGAATTCACTCTTGGGCGTCCCCGCTGGCGCGAAGTGCTCGGCGACCTTGCCCAGGATGTAGCCTTTGATTTCGTCGGGGACCGTGCTGTCGTCGACGCCGTAGCCGCACGAGTACTGCACCTCGACTGCGCTGATGCGCGCCTGGGTGGCCGGCCAGGCCCTGCCCGGCGCCGGCACGATGTAGCCCGGCTCGCTTTCGTTGTCGACCAGGTAGTCGTCCGGATGCAGGATCTGGCGCACGCCGTTGGTGTCGTAGAACTTGATGTGTTCGACAGCCAGGATCGGAGGATGCTCGAGCCGGAAGGCCGGCGGAAAAGCGTCGAGCGTCAGCCGGTAGGTCTGCTGCACCAGCGCGCGGCCCGTCTCGTGCTCGGCGTCGCGTGTGTGCTGCCCGATAACGCGGCGCAGCTCGACGTCGGCCTCGGTACCGTCCAGGCGCGCCGTGACGCGCGCCTCGTCCAGCGACACTGCCAGCGCCACGGGAGGGATGATCAGTCGCAGGCTCATCGGGTCGTTCCTTGTGTTGCCGGTGGCCGGCCGGCGCCGTGCGGCGCGCCAGGCGCTGCCGGCGCGCGCGCGTATTCGACGGCGGCCGCATCCTGCTGCTTCAGCAGCTCGGTGTTCGGCACGCTCGGCAGTTGCGATGCATCGATCATCAGTTGTCCACCCGGTTGAATTGAATGGTGCGGTAGAAGCGCTCGCTGTTCGCACAGTCGATGCGCAGGTCGCAGTAGTTGACGCCGGCCGGCAAGGTGTCCATGCCGCCCAGCTTCACCAGGATCAAAGGCCCCTGGATCACCGCCGGCACGAGCTCCACCACGCCAACTGGGAAGGCTTTCACTTGAGCCGCAGTGGTATTGCTGTCGGCCAGGTCGTTGCTGATGTCGGCCACGAAGTAGCTTTCGTCGTCAGCATCCTTGTTGAGCGACCACGATCCCACCTGCTGCTTGAACCAGATCGTGCGGTCGAACCGCTCGCTGTTCGCGCACGTGACGCGGAACGTACAAAAGTTGACCGCGTTGGCGGCGGCATTAAAGCCGCCCAGCTTCACCGGGATCAGCTTGCCCTGGATGACAGGCAGCTGAAGCACTGTCACGCCAGCGACGATCGGCTCGACGGACACGGCAGTCGTGCCGCGCTCGGCCAGGTCGATCGTGATGTCCGCCACCCAGTAGCGTTCGTCGAGCGGATGCTTCTCGCTCCACCATTTGCCTGCCTCGAGGTACGGAGCGTTTGGCATGCGCACGCTCGGCACAGTACCGAACTTCACCACCCGGGTTCCGCCAGGGAATGCGACCCTACGGGACTCTGCTACCGTCGAGCCGAGAACCACGTCCTGCGCCGGAAGCGGCTCGGTGGTCGCAAGCGCTGTCTCCACATGCATCGGCAGCGGTGTGGCACCATTGTCCATGATGGGCGCGGTGCTTGCGGGCGAACCACTTGCCAGCACCTTCGTGACGACCGGCGCGACCAGCGGCCGATTGCACGTAACGCGATAGCGGGTGGCGCTCACGCGGGCGGTTGATACGATGGTCGGCGTGCCGCTGGCGTCGCTTACGGTGATGCCGGTGCCGCCGGTTGCCGGCGCTATGTCCGAACCGTTGCGGTGCGTTACGTCAATGAACACGTCAGCGCCGCTGAACGTGAACGCCGTCGCCGCTGGGCCGCGCATGTGCACACCGTCGCCGTACAACCTGCGCCCCCACACAACACCAATACGGCTGGTCAGCCCCTGAAATCCGGGGGCGGTCATGTGAATACCGTCGCTGCTCAATGGGAGGTCGAGCACTTGAACGTGGCTCACGCCGGCCAGGTTACCTGCGGCATTTTCGGCCATGCGCACAGCATCGGAACGGCGTGCGAAATCGCCGTAGGTGCCGATGTAGCTCGTGCGCCGGTTGTAGCCGCCGATCATGATCGGCAAGGATGCTTGACCGGTCAAATTGCGGATGCGGAGAAGCAGTTCTTGCAGGTTGGCCAGGTGCCCCGCAGCATCTACAACGAGCTGATTCGCCGCATCATTGGAGCCTACCGATACGACTGCACCGGCCAGTTTCGCCCCGGTAGCCGTTATGTAGCTGGAAAGCTTCGACCATACCCCACTTGAGGTGTTAAGCCAGTCACCAGCAAGTGTTGTGCCCCCGACGCCGCAGTGCAAGAATCCAATTGGAATGCCGGCCGCTTCTGCTAGCGCGTTTGCTGTGAGGATCGCGGAACCAGTCCCAGTAAATTTGGCCCACGAACCGGCGTACACACGGACATCGGGGCGAGGCGTGAACCCTGTCCCAGACAGCGAAGTGAAGCAGCCCTCGGGAGTGCTAGAGCCAGTCCACGCGAATAAGTCGCCCACGCCGAACGTGCTTGCTGCAATCGCAGATACGGCCAAAACCGTCGCGCCACTTTTTGTGCGCACCCTCATTTTGTACATGCCGCCAGCAGGAACCGCCGGCGACGCCGACCAGGCGCTTGCGCCAATAGTGGCCGTCATGGCAGTCCACGACTTGACGACGGCTACATCGTCTTCCGCATAAAGCTGGTATTCAATGCTTGTAGGCGCGGTGCCGCTGTGCGTACCGGAGATTGCAATTGCCGCTGAGCTACCAATGCGCTGATAGATGCGTTCTGCAGTCGGCGCGACGAGCGTAACTTCACTAGGCGTCGGCTCGACGGTCGTTGTGCCATAGCCGAACGCCGGCTGCACAGAGCTGGTCGTCGGCGTGCCGGACTTTGTAAAGACGTTTGCCGATGGCCCACGGTCCGCGAAGTCGTCGACGGTATCAAGCCGGACGTACCAATTGACCGTTTTTTCGAGCTGCGCGATGACGTCCTCGCCAAATGCGAGCCGTGCCTTTTCCAATGGCGTCAACACGCCAGCCATGACGAACACGCGGCCTAGCGACTGGTCGGACATGCGCGCGGCGCTCTTGTCCGAACGACTGCCGATGTACATTCCGGCAGTGCTGTTGAATGACAAAGCGCTGCTGAGTGCTACTGTCGTATCGGTCTGCATCGCAGACCCATCGACCGGAGCAGTCTTTAAAATCGGGAATCGTTGCAGACTCAAGACCGAACCTGAGCGCTCAACAAAATAAGCCCATATTTCACCCGCCGCCAGGATGACCGTGCCCGCCAGCGTAGGATTGCCAGTATCGGTGTTTGTTCCGCTCCAAATCTTGATGCGGCCGTTAGCAGGTTCGAAGGTGATATTGAAAGAACCTGATCCCCCAAAACCACCATTCGACACCAGGTACTGAGGATCACCGGTAACTGCACCGTCGACGCCGAGAATAAAACCGATCGTGAAATCGCCAGCGGGAATGGTGAAACTGTCGTGATCAGGTGCCGAGAAGTACTGGTTGCCGGATGCGCGTGCGGTTTTGACGGTCATGCGGATTCGGCCTCTTTATCCAGTTTGATGATTTTCATCTGCCCGCGCCGCTCGTACATCACCGTGGTGACGCCGAGTTCGCGGAGCATGTTCAGTGCGCGCGCATGCGTCGCGCGGTCGATCTTGCCGACGGCGCCGTGCACATACACGGTGCTGCTTGTCAGGTGGGTGACCGTGATGATTCCGTCATACGGCCGGCGCGCCTCGTAGCCGCCAGGCTCGGAGTACGCGCGGATCGTCGAGACCTCGCGGGCCATGTGCAGATGGGTCATCACGGTCCCTGGTTACTTCTTGGCGCGCGGCGTTTTGGCCAGGCTCGGCGTTTCACCGGCATCGGCCGGCACGTCTTGCGATGCTTCCGCTGGCTGCGATGCATCGCGGTACTTCGCGGCTCCGCAGTCTTCCACGAGGTGGCGCGCGAACTCCGGGTCTGTGCGGAGCACATCGCCTGTATTGAGCGTGCCGTACTGGTGGGTGACCACGATGCCAAGAATTTCGACTTCGATCATTGCGCTCTCCTGGTGGAGGCCGGCACGAGGCCGGCCCCGTTGGTTATGCGAGCACCAGATCGCCGTAGCGGGCTGCGACTGGCTTCTCGACGGTCAGCGCCAGGCGGCGGGTCGCGCGGATGGTGACCAGCTGCAGCTGGAAGTTGTTCTCGTCCGAATCCGACAGGTCGAGAGCGATGCCTTCGCGGGTGTGCAGCGTTGCCGCCTGCGACAGCGAGCCGACCCAGACCTTGCCAGCGACCATGGCGTTGCTGGCCACAACAGGGCGACCGAACAAGGTCGGCACGACGTTCGACGCTGGATCGCCCAGAAGGTAGCGACCTTGGCCATCCTTCGCCAGGCGCATGGTCCACCAGTCAGCCGTATTCAGAATCACGACGTCGGCTTGGTAATCTGCCGATGCACAGTCGCCGATCATCTTGCCGATCAGGTCGAGGCGATTGCTTGGCGACAGGCCGAGAGCGGTCATCGACGCGGCGGTGTAGCCGTGCGCGGTGAAGTTGCCGGCATTGGTCAGGCCGCTCAGGTTTGGCGCCGTCCCGTTGCCGCCGACCAGCTGGTTCTCGACCTTCAGGTTCACACCGTAGATCATGCGGCGGTTGATGTACGCGGCCAGGGCGGCGTTGTCCATCGCGAGCTGGCGGGTGATCTTCAGGAAGTGGCCCACCGACTGCACCGGCATGGTGCCAGGCGTGAAGGTGATGCTCGACTGAGGCAGCTGGCCGCCTTCAGGCGTCTCAGCAGCGTTGTTGATGAAGACGTTTTCGCGGATCCAGTCGATCGCGTTCGCCGACGTCGGGATGTTGACCAGCAGTTCTTCGATCGTGAAGACACGGAATGCGCCTTCGACGATGCCAGGGCGGCGTTCACTGAAGGTGTTGGCGATGGCGTTGGTGACCGTATTCTTCACTTCCATGCCGAACGAGCCGCGCTGGGCGCCCTTGCCCGTGAAGTCCGCGTAGCCAGAGGCCTTGACGAACTGCTCGCCCCACGACTCGCCCTTAGGCACGTCATCCTGCTGAGCGGAGCCTTTTTGCTCGAGCTGGAGCAGACGGTCGGCCAGCGTGCGCTGCTCGATGCCGAGATTGTCGATCGCGGTCTTGGTTTCGGACGAGATCTTGCCGAGATCCTTCATTTCGGCGTCGGCTTTGGTCGACATCGCGTTCAGTTTGGTCTCGACCGAGTCGAGGGCTTTCAGAATTGCGTCGGACATTTGATTCCTTTGGACGTAAAAAAAGCCGCTTCAGGCGGCTTGATTGGTTGCTGATGCGGGGGTTATTGGCAGATTCGCGTGATGCGGGCGATGATCTCGCCTTCGGCACGCTTCGCTTCGTCGATGTCGCCTGCATCCCGCAGGGTGAACAGCGCCTTCGCGCGGGCGGTCAGAGCCTGTGCCGCCCCTTTACTGAAATTCCCCGCATCCCGCAGGAAATACTCAAAGTCTCGGATGGTCTCGATCACGGCCATCTCTTCGTCGAACTTGACACTGTCCAGATCGATCCGCGCGCTTTCATCCGCAGGGAAGACGACTGGCGAAATCTCCTTCAGCAGCGACCACTTGTGGATGATGCGGCCGCCGTCGTTGCCGTCCTTGTAATCGCCCTTGCGCAGCCGGCCGCCCACACTCAGACCGTCGAGGGTCTTGTGCAGCATCGACGCCCGCACGTCGGACGCGCGGCTGTGGCCCGGCGTGAGCTCGCCCTCGACCCACAAGCCCTTCGAATCCTCGTCGACCAGCGTGTATTTGCCGATTGGCATGTCCCACACGTGGTTGTAGAACATCTTCGGCAGCCCGTGCTGCTTTAGCGTGTCGAGATAGGCGCCCTTCAGGATGGTGTCCTGGTACGAATCGACGCCACCGAAGACGCTGGCATAGCCCTTGAACTGGCCGGAATCCTCGGCAAACTTGAATTCAGTCTCGCCCAACGGCAGAGTTTTCTTGATCAGCATGTTTTTCCTCGCTATTGAGCGATGTTTGTGCCGGAACCGCCCGATGCCGTAATCTTCCCCAGCATGTCGAGCGGGACCAGATTGCTTTGAGCAGTGAGAATCTCGGTGCCAGGGATGAAGGGGTCACCTTCAAGCTGCCGCACCTCAGCTCGCGATTTGATGCCGTTCTGGACGTTTTTCGCGTTGATGTCCGCGCGCTTTGTCGGGTCGCCACGCAGAAGCGCATCGAGGCTGAACTCGACCGTCATCGTGGCGCGCTGTCGCGCGGTCAGCACACGCTTGCGGACCGCCTGCTCGATGTTGATGATCATCGGGCGAATGGCCAGTGTGTAGAAACCGTCCTTGATTTCATAAATTCCCGTGCCCCACGCAGTCACATCGGAGTGATGCACCAGCACAGGCGGCGTGTCCAGCCACCGGCAGAGTTCGGCAATGCCGTAGTTTCGCGTTTGGAGCAGCTGCTGCTGTTCAGGTGACATGCTGAGCTGCTCGTACTTCATGTTCGCTTCGAGCACATAGAGCCGGGCCGTGCTGCCCGAAGCCATCTCGGCGAACCGCTCCTGCAGCGCCTTGCGCTGCGCGGGGTTCAGCACCTTATCGAGCATTAGCACACCCGTAGGCTTGCCGCCGGAGCCGAAGACCTTCGCTGCCGCACCCTGCGCCTTTGCTGCCTCGTCGGTCGTGGCGCGCATGAATTCAAGCTTGGCCATGCCGGTGGTGCCGTTGCCGAGGTTCTTCAGGACCAGGACGTTTTCGGCGGCCAGGATCGCGATGTCGCTGCCGATCGTGTACTTGTAGATCATCGAGCCGTCAGGAAGAACAATGGCTTCGACCTGGTCAGCCGGCATCGGCCACATGGCAAGGGCCTCGCCTTGGTCGTCGCGGTCGATTCGCGCGTAAGCGTTCCCTCGCAGATCGTGATTCATCATCATGGCGCGCCAAAATTCGAACGGCGTCATCCGCGAATTAGGCGAGTCGTGCAGGATCGAATAGAGCCGCGACGATCGCGCCAGCACCTTCTCTCCGTTCTTTTGCTCGTAGACAAAGAACGGCAAACTTGCAACGGTGGTTGCACGCCGGTCGATACATGCCCACACGGTACTGATCTGCAGCGCGCCATCGACGCCGACCGTGGCCGTATCTGGAATCAGCGGAGCGCCCGGGATAGGCATCTGCGAGCCAACCGTTTCAGCGATCGCGCCGCCGCGGCCCCACCATTGGCGGAAAGAGTTGATTGGGTTCATGCGCTGATGGGTGCGTCCAGGAAATCATTGATGTTGCCGTGGCCCACGGGATTGAGGGCCATCAGCGAGACCGCGCAGAACGTGGCCATGAGTGGGTCGATCTTGGCCTTGCCGCTGGCCTGCTTCGTGATCAGGATCGCGTTGCCCTTGTCCTCGATGCGGGCGTTGCCAACGCACCAGGCCATCATCGGGCGCCCAGCGTGCAGCAACTCGCCGCCTGCCACCTTCCGCTCGGTGTCCTTGATCGCGCCATTCAGTTTGTAGCCCTGGGAAATGGCGACGATTTGCCTAAAGTCGATGCCACGCTCTTCAGTGATCAACTCGTCGATAATCGCGCCGATGCCGGCGGCATCAACCGCGATGCCCTTCTCGTCCGGCAGCAGGCCCGAGTCGCGAACCTGGCAGATCAAGTCGGCCACGGCCATGACGTCGTCGCCCGGACGCTTGACGATAGTGAGGTCGCCTTGCTTCTGGAAATCCAGCAGTCGCGGCGCAATCTCCTTCCGCCGCTCGAGCGCGATCTCGTGCGCCCAGGCATGGCACCAAAGAAGCCACTTTCCGGTGTCTCGTTCACGGCCCAGCACCGCCAGGCCCAGAAGGTCATCGAGTCCGCCACCGTCGATTCCGATGATGGCCACCTCGGAGCGCTCTAATAGCGACTCAAGCGTGATCGACTTGTCTGCCGAATTTTCCCAAAAGTCCGCACCCGCCCACCGGTCGGACCGCAGGTTCAGGCCGATCTCGACGTTCGCGTGTTTCGCCATGATGCCGCGAAATGATTCGCCACCAGCCAGCTCAGCTTTGCTGAACTCGCGCTCCAAGAATGCTTGGTCGACTGAGAACCCCATGTTCGGGTTCACCATCGCCATGTTTTCGAGCAGCAGGCAGTCGCCCGACGCCACCATTTCAGGCGGATGCTCGAAGATGATCGGGACGAAGGCAGGGTCGACGATCTCGCCATCGCGCACCTTGCGCGCATAGTCCAGCTTCTGCTTGAACACACCGGCCGGCGGCTCGTCCGACTGGGTTGTCAGCCAGATTACAAAACCCTCGGGACGCGACGCCAGGCCGCCCAGTGCCTCACGAAACATGTTTTCCGCGCTCGGCATCTTGCCGAACAGGTGTAGCTCGTCGACCAGCGTGCCCACGGCTTTCTTGCCGCCGACCGTGTTCTGGTCCGCCGCCAGCACCTTGAGGATTGCGTTGCTCTCCCGGTGCGTGATGGTCTTCACGTGCGACTGTACGTGCATCAGGGCATCGAGCTCGTCGTCCTTCTGCACCATGTCGCGCGCCGGCGTGTAGGCGTTGTTCGCCACCTCAACGGTCGGGGCCAGCACCGAGAATTCAGCAGATTGCCGCCAGTTTAGGATCAGCGCGGTCAGCATGATCCCTGCCGCGACGGTGCTCTTGCTGTTCTTCTTCGGCAACAGTACGAAGAATTCGACAATCAGGCGCCGGCCGCTCTCGGCATCGTAGGCGCCGAAGATGCAGCGAACCAGATCGAAGACCCACTCGGCGCAGGACTCGCCGAACGTCGGGCTGCCTGGCGCGTCCACGATCTTGAGTTCTTTGAAGATCGCGAGCGCATGCTCAGCCTGTTCCGGAAAGATCGGCGGGGGAATGATCGATTCGCCCGCGCGCAGTCGCACCGCCCAGTCAGGGCAGGCTGTTGTCCATTCGGGCATTTAGACCTTCTTTCCGCCAGCGGCAACCAGTTTCGGGGGAGCGGTGGCAGAGAACTTGCCGGCGCCAGCCGCCTTGGCCGCGTCATCCTTGAGGTCCTTCTTGCCGCCCTCGCCCAGCTTTTTGTGCTTGAACGGCAGCATTGCCTTGGCTGCGTCGATCCGCAGACGTAGATCGGCCGCCGGCTCGTTCATGACCTTTGTGAGAAATTCGACAGGGTCAGCCGTTGGGGGAATATCGAACGCTTCATCGGCCGGGCCCGGCGCCGGCGGCACTCTGGCGCCGGCGGTTGCAGGCGCCTGACGCCGCTGATCGAGGTAGGCTTTAACATCCGGGTCTTTAACATTTCGAGACCCGGCAGCCGATGCGGTTTTTTCACTGAAACCGGCACGAATAGCCGCTTCCTTATTGGAGAGCCCGGCCAAAACGGCATCGGCGAAGGCTCGCTTTTTGCCTGTTAAAGCCATTAACAATTTCCTCCAAGGGGACTTTTATCTGCGCGTGCGGAACTAGTCGGTGTCTGACAATAGATGATTCCAAGCTTTTTGCCCCCCCCTCCCCCTGCCGGGGCAATGAGGGTCAGCCCCGCGCGCGGGCGCGTGCCTCGCGTGCCGACTTCGCGTCGTGGCACGGCACGCACAGCGTTTCCTTGTTGTCGTCGTCATCGGTGCCGCCGTCGGCTAGCGCGATGATGTGGTCGACCGGGTAGCCGATGGTGGTGCGGCCCTGCCGCTTACACTCCTGGCACAGATCGCAGTCACGCGCCCGGATGCGGCGGCGGTCCAGCACACCGCCATAGCCGCGCTTGCGCTCGACCACGACACCAGGGCGTGCGGCCAGGGTGGCGACGCGCGGCGCTGCCGTCTGTAGCCGGGACTTGAGGGCAGTCAGCTTCATGGCTTGTCGGGCACCAGGGCGGCCAGCTCATCAAGCAGCAGCCCGGTCCCGCCGTAGCCCTTGGCACGAAGCAGCGCATGCGCGCGCTCGGACTCGGCAAGCCGATCGGACAGACGCCGGAGCGCAGTCTCATCGACCACGCGGAATACCATCGCCGGCTGGTTGCCGGTGACAGCTCGAATGATCTGGTCGCGGTAGACCTCGACAGGCATGCTCATCGTTTACCCAAGATGGCGAGGTGCTCGCGCGCGAACTGCACGAGCACGCGCATCCAAATGATTTCGGACTCGACGCTCATGCGTACCTCGAAAAAAAACCGCCCCGGCGCATGGATGCGAGGGGCGGCGAAGGTCCTGTTGGCACAGGACTGGAAAGGGGGCAGACGGCGGGGCTCTCACCCGCGGCTTGTATGATAGACGATTCGTGTCCATACAGCTGCATCCGCATTGATTAGTGGCCCTTACGCGGGCGAGACGGCGTGCCTCAGAGCTATCTGCTGAGTGGGCCGCAAATAGAAAAAGCCCGAACGTTTAACGGTTCAGGCTTTTCTTCAGACGTGCGAAAGCACCAAAGGCTGGGGTGCTGTCGCGAGTTCCGGTTATCGGTGGCGCTTTCGCGCACTTTACGAGGCCGGAAGAATGTAGGTGCTTAGTTTACACGAAAAAGCTGTGCGTATACACAGCATTTTTTCATTCCCATCAGTTCGCTAGCGCGCGCAGCTTGGCACCGGCGCGGGTCGCATGGCTATCGGCGATGCTGTGCAACTCGCTCACCATGTTCAGCGTGTGTTCACGGACAAACCCAGCCGCCATCACCAGCGGGGCCTTGCCTGATCCGGCGCAGCACTTGCATGCGCGCGCCTCCGCCACTCCGGTACCACCACATGGATCGCACAGGCCATTCAGCCAGTAAGCCAGAGAATTCTCTGCGACAGTACGGTACAGCTTGATCGCCGCTTCCGCATCCCATGCCGTGTTCTCTGGCACCCATCGGCGCGCGCGGCCGCGCTTCATCACTTCGGCCGTCCATAGGGCTAGCAAACGGGCCAAAAGCAACACTCCGCTCTCCAGCACAATTGCATCACCCTGCAGCGCCTGGCGGCAATCAGCCTCGCGGTTCGCGTCCTTCTTCCGGATTGCATGGACCAGCGCTTTCTCGACCAGGTCGCGCATTGCGACCGCGTGAGCCATGTTCTGGGTCGCCGTGCCGGCGTACTTCGCACGGTGCAGTAGCGCGCCTAGGTCGCCTGCCGAAGTCGATGCCAGCGCCGACGCAAGAAGCGGCTCTGCTTGGCAATGGCGCTCATCGTCCTGCAGGCTCGATGCGCTCAATGCGGTGATATAGCGGTCAACGAACCCCATGATTTAGCTCTTCTATAAAGGACGACCAAGCGAGCGTAGCATATGCCAACAAGAAATTTCCGGATTGAATTTGTTTTTACGAGGTACGTTTACAACATAGAAGCCGGCAGGATGTCCGCCGGTGGCCATCACCTTCACTGGTCCTCCGGGGTCTCTGAATACCGCCGCTCCAGCACGATGCGCACCACCTGCGCTTTTCGCAGCGCCGACGATCCGGCTCTGGCGTAGTCCCCATCCTACATACAAGCAGCGCCTTGCTCGGTTACGTATTTACGACTATTCGTATAGCATTGAGTGTTGACTAAAATTAAGGGCATTTCCGAATGAAAATTGCTCTCGTAGTCGAGGACGACCCGGTGCGCGCATCCACGCTTCAGATACAGCTGAAGCTACTTGGCTACGCCACGTTCATTGCATCAACATCTGCTAGAGCATTGAACATCGTCAGAATGTGCGGTATCGACGTAATCCTGATTTCAGCCCCTACTCGCTTAAGTGAGAGACGGTCCTTTGCCGGCGAACTTAAAAGCTTTCTGCGAACCGCGACCGTTATCCTAATAACAGAGTGCGACATCGTCCACTCACATGCGAAATCTCTTCGCTACTCTGGCCTCACTGCTGTTTTGAGAGGCCCATCGACTCTCCTGGCGCTCTGGCGCGCTCTTGAATACGAACGAGACGGCTTTGGATGCCATCCTGGCTGGGTTCCAACTTCAGAAGAACGGCGAGTGCCGCTACGAATTTCCCTGGCACGTTGATTGCGCCAAATCGGTGAGTATCAGCAAGCTTGCCGGGTGATTGCTTCCGCCCTCGAAGTGCTCAGCAGGTTACATCAGGCGCAATGCCAGATTCTCCTCGCTGCTAACTGATATCATGTCGGCATGAGCCAAAAGATATTGTTGATCGAAGACTCTCTCCTCGACGCTGAACTCACAATCCACGCGTTAAAACGTTGCGACTTGCATAATGAAGTCGTTCACGCTGTAGACGGTGGTGTTGCGTTATGGCATTTAGCAGTAGACCAAAAAATTGCACTAATTCTGCTTGATCTTAAGCTAAGGGTAGTCAGCGGCATAGAGTTTCTGACCATGTTCCGCTCAGATCCTAAAAACACTGCTACCCCGGTAATCATTTTGTCAGGGTCGGTGAACCCTGAAGATCGTGCTCATGCTGAGCAACTCGGCACTTCAGATTATGTGGTCAAGGATTCAGACCCGGAGAGATTCCGCGACGCTTTGTGCCGAGCCTTGATGCCGTTCCAAAATACGCTTTCATGACAATTTATCGCCTACTTGGCCAGATTGTTTCCATGGCCCGTTAAGGCTCCCTCTTCATCTGCTTAAGCTTGGCCGCATATTCGTCCTTGATACGCTTGGCGTCCTCGATCGTGTATTTCGCCGGCGGGTGCTCGCGCTCCAGAAATTCAAGTCGCTCATCGCCGATGCGCGTGCGCAGGCCGATGCGGTACTCAACGGCGTTGCCGCCCTTGTGCTGGTTGCAGGGCACGCACTGTCGGTGCGTGTTGTCCTCGTGGAAGCGCAGCGCCGGCTGGGCGCCGACCGACCGGTAGTGGCCGGCGTCCCACGCGCCCGTGTGGTGCCGGCCGCAGCTGATGCAAGGCAGCGCCTCGTCGCGCATCCTGATGTACCGGTTGAACACGGCCTGCGCGTCAGCCAAGTGCTCAGTGCGCGTCTTCAGCTTGGCCTTGGCCTCGCGGGTCTGCTTGGCGTCCAGGCGCTGCCGCTCGGCCACGGCGAACACGGCACCGCAGTCCGGGCCGCAGACCTTGTGCGTCATGTTTCGCGGCTGGAAGCGGTTGCTGCAGCCCTTGACGGCGCACTTGCGGGTGCGCGCGGGCTTGAGGGTGCCAGTGCGGGCGATGGGGGAGCGGATCATGCTGGCACTCCGGTCACCTGGTCGAGCGAGCGGCGCACGCCGTTTTTCGGCATCAGCATCACCTGGCCAGTGGCGCGCTCCAGGCCGACGTACTTGCTGTAGAGCCCAGGGTCATTGAGTAGTTCTGGTCGCGCGGTTGCCAGTCGCGCCGCCGTGCGAAGGTCCTGCTCGCTCGCCATGATGCAGAAGCAGCAGCTGAACCTGGTCATGCCCAGGCTGTAGATGACGTGCGGGCGTTGGCCGGCGGCGGCGATAGCGGCGAACACTTCCACCTCAGACCAGCTGTGGATTGGCAGCCAGTCGTACCACTCGCGGCCCGCCTTACTGTTGCTGGCCGAATGCTTGAACGATGTGAGCTTTTTGCGGCCCGGGGATTCTTCGGCGCGCATGCCCATGCAGTTGACGACAAGACCCCATGCCTCGAGGCCCAGCGCCTGGCGCTCGCGCGTGATGGCGCGGATCGTCCGCTCGATCGGCCCACGCTTCAAGTCCGACGTGCACTGCCGCTGCTGCGGCGATGGGAACATGCCCCGCTCTTCTATCATTTGGAGCAGCGTGCGGCGGGCACGGCACACGTGCAGCGGCTCGCCAGCGGTGGTCGCGGTGATGTGCTCGACCGCGCCTGCCCACTCGACCGGGCCCAGGTCGGCGTGAACGATCACCAGCTGGGCCGCCGGCACGTGCTGGCGCAGCAACAGGTACATGGCCTGGCTGTCCTTGCCGCCGCTGTGATTCACCACGAACAGGGCGCCGCGTGCGATCAGGTCGATCACTTTGACCGGCAGGCCGCCCATGCCCTCCTGGCGGTCGCCCAGGTCCAGCTCCATCGTCATCAAATCGCGCTTCATGCTGTCTCTTTCTGTTTTTCGATGTTGGCCTGCTGCTGCGCCACATACCGCGCACGCGGCGCCCGGTCGCGCGCTTCCTTGAACAGCACGCCGATCTGGCCGTCCCAGGGCTTTTGCTCGCCCCAGGCACTGCACTCGCCGGTCGGCGCGCCGTTGGTGGGCACAGTGAAGTTCGCGCACATGGCGCAGGGGTCGTGGGCGGCGGTCATGACGGCTTCGCCCACTGGAAACGCGTGTTGAGAGAATTGAACCCAACATGACCCGATGTAAATATGCGTTCCAGTGACATTTGGAGACATGACCCGTAGCATCCGTCATCGAATTCGCATAGAGAGTTGTCATGAGCACAGTGGAAAATTCCAAGTCGTCCCACATCTGGGATGAAGGCGAGTATCGTATTTACGGGCTGTCTGCATTCACTCCTACGGGCGAATTTTGGCCGGCATACTCGATTGAGCGAATCAGCGGGGTGCCCGACGTTCCCAAAGAAGTCGTGCGGCCGTACGCAGTCCGGACTCAAGCCTTCATCTCTGAAGAGTTCGCCAAAAAGACAGGCCTTTCGCTTGGATTGCAACGAGTGCGCCAAGACTCCCACCTTGATGGTTAGCGTCAGCACGACGCCACCTCGGCGCCGGCGCGCTGGCGCAGCGCCACTTGGTGCTTTGCCCACTCGCCGGCAATCCAGGTCACGCCCTTCGGAGTGAAGCGCGCCGAGTTGAATGCGTGGTTGTTCTGGGCGGTACCGGCTTTGACGCAGAAGCGGCCGGCGTCCATGTGGTGAGCGTGCGGCGTCAGCGCGCCGTTCAGCCGATACATGACCTTCTGGTCGAGCAGGAATTCGCGGAATGCGCTCTCGTTCGCGCGCAGCAGCTTGGCCACTTCGCGGAACGTCTTCGTGCCAGTCGCGTCGGCGTAGCGCTCGACGAACTCCACGGCCGGCGCGGCGGCGGCCAGCTGCTCGGCCTGGGCGGCGATCACGTCCTGCTGGTCGGCGGCCAGGCGCAGCGCGTCGGCGAACGATTGCGGCAGGGCCAGCACTGGCGCCGCGGCTTCCAGCGCCATCCAGCGGTCGATGATCTTGGCGCGCAGCGCGGCGCTGTAGCCCGAGATCACAACCAGGCAGTCGCGCTTCGTCAGGTCGTAGACCATCGTCGGGCGCCCACCGCCGTCGGCCTGGTGCGCGCGGGCAGTATTACGACCAAGTCGTAAAACCTCTTCGTTGATCAGGCGCTCGATGGTCGCGATGACGTCGTTGTGGCGCGCTTCGCAGATTTCGGCGATCTCGCGGCTCGACATCGTCGCTTCGGCAGCGCCAGGGCTTTGCAGGGTCAGCATGTTGCCTCCGGTGGTGTTCGTGGTCATGGGTTCAGGGCCTTCCGGCGCGCGGCCTCGTAGGCGTCCATTCGCTTCTGGTATTCGGCATAGCTTTCATCCGTGCCCTTCGGGTCGTTGCCCTGCGGCTTGCGGATTTGGATCGGCGCGGCGACCGGCTTGCCGTACGCTTGCGCTGCCGGTGGCGGGTTGAGCAAGTCCTCGACGATGCGAACGAGGTAGTTCGGTGGGATCCTGGCGTCCGGGCCCTTCTGCTCGCGCGCCGTGGCGACTGCGGCATGCAGCACCGTCATCGGAACCTTCCGGGTCGACCAGTCCTGCACCGTCGGGTGCGTGAACGTCGCGTTGACGCCCAGCTTGCGCAGAGCCACCGACAGGACGACAGCAGGGTCGGTGCTCTCCGACGGGTCTTCGCGAGGCGGCATTGCGGCGGCTCGTGGGTGGTCGGGTTCAGCAGGATCAGGGTCGACGACGACGACACCGGCGACAGCCGCAGCGCTCGCGCTGTCGTCGTTGTTCTTCTCTTCTCTTCTCTCCTCTTCTCTAGGCGTGACTTGGCGTGACATGGCGTGACCTGACGTGACGCCAGGATCAGAACCAGTGTTTGCACTGTCACGCTCACGCTGTTGACGCTTGCGCTCGGCGGCCGTGTTGTCCACGCGCTCGCGCTTCGGCTGACGCTCTTCCCACCGGGTGACACGTTCGCCATCGACCAGCGCGCGGCCCTGCATCGCTTCCAGGATGCGTGCGGTGGTGCCGTCGTCGGCGCCGAGAAGGAAGTCGGTCGCTTCGCAGTCGATCGCACCGAACAGGCCGCGCTCGGTGTTCGCGCTGGCCTGCTCGAGGATCAGTGCCCACACGGCGATCACGTCACCGACACGCGCAGCAGCCTTCCGGGCCACCAGGCCGAACTTCGGATCGTTGACGCTGCCGTGGTGCCAGCGGAACCAGTCGATACCATTGGCCATCAGTGCGTCCCCTGGATGATCGAGAGCTGGCGGTTGTCGACCGGCTTCTCGACGTAGATGAATCCGCGCGTGCAGTGCTCCAGCTCAGCGAGCTGTGCAACGTCGCAGGCGCGATCGCAGACCGCCGAGTGCTGGCCTTGGAACAGGCAGCCGCGGCAGCTCTTGGCCGGCCTGGTGGTGAACTGCATGTTCTCGGGCGACATAGGTTCGCCGCAACGGCCCAGCCACTTGTGGATGCTGACGTAGCCTTTCATGCCGCCACCATCGCGACGATGCAGCCGGCCTGGTGCCCACCGCCCTGCTCCATGTGGCAGCGGGTGCAGCACGGTGCACTTTGCCGCGGCGCTGCTGGGCCGAAGAATGCGGCCACCAGGGGGTCGCGGCGGATCACCAGCGGGATCTTGTTCGGCGGGTACGGGAGAGCCGTAGAATTGGCTGCTGCGCCTTCGGAGCGTGGGCCGAGGTGCCAGACGAAATAGGTGCCGCGCGCCATCGTGTAGGTAAATTTGAAGTGATGCGCCAGGCCAGCCTCTTCCAGGCCATTCATCCGGTAGCGGATCGCCGAGGACGAATAGCCGGTGTGCGCGCACAGCTCATCGGTCGTGGCCGGGCCCAACGCCAGATATTCGAGCAGCGCCTTCGGCAGGCGGGAGGTGGGGACGAGGTAGGTGCTCATTTTTCGGCCATCCCATTCAGGCGCGCCAGCAGCTCCATCATCGGGCGGATCGAAACGAAGATCGCCTTCTCGATGTGGCGCACTTCGTCGCTGTCGATGCGGCCGTCGGCCAGCGCGGTGTGCACTTGGGTACCGACCTGGCCCAAGCTCTGCCAGATGTCCGTGACCGATTCCAGCACCGCCATGTCGCTCGCCGGCTGCGCGTCGATCTTCGTGCACACGAAGCCGTGCTGGCGCGCCAGTGCGTGCAGCACCTCGTAATCGGCGGTCAGCTCCATCACCCGCGATGCATCATCCATCGTCAGCACGTTTGTCGTGCTGTTCGGGTTGGCCTTGTTGCGCAGCAGGCCAGCCGTGTAGCTCATGCGCACGGCCAGCGCCTCACAGCCGCCAGGGGTGTCGTGCACGGTCTTGTAAAAGGCGTCTTTGTAGTTCATGTGATGTTCCTGCAAACAAATGGTGCGTGGAAAGTTTTTGAGCGCGACAATGCAGTTATGGAAACTTCAATCTCACTTACGACTAGCGCGACGGCGCCTGACCACTGCGCCCGCGGGGAAGGCGTCGGGGCGTACGGCCTCCAGATACTTACGTTGCGCGCGCGGGATGCCGTTCGTAAGCCACTGGGAGACAGCGCTCGGGGTGACTTCGCAGAGCAGTGCGGTCTTAGCGTTGCCGCCCAGTTGCTCGATCACGTGGCGGGCTTCGTCGGTGGAAGTGGTCATGTGCAAGATTCCAAAAGGTTAGGTTCGTGCAGCGAGTATAGAACTCTAAACCAGATACAGTCAAGCACTCTAAACTCTTTAAAGTTTAGAATCCTTAACATGAAACTTTTATCAGAACGTCTAGACCACATCCACCAACTGCGGCCCGACCTCGAGGGTGACCGTGGCCAGACAGGCCTTGTGAAAGCGTCCGGTGCGTCGAAGAGCGTTGTAAACCAATGGCTTGCAGGAAAAATCAAGTCGATTGATATCCGCTACGCGCTGAACATCGAGCAGGAGCTGGGTATATCGCACATCTGGCTGATGACAGGTGATGGCGACCCACTCGATGCGCCGATGAACGCCGTGAAGAACTTGACGCCCGTGCGCGCTGCCGCCGGCGATGATCCTGAGTTCGTGAAGATCCCGCTGGTAAAACTCAAGCTGTCGGCCGGCATCACAGGATTTGCGACTGAGCCCGAACGCCGTGACGGCGGCACGATCGGCATGCGCAGCTCTTGGGTCGAACGACACAGGTACAACCCGGAATACCTCTACGCTATTACTGTCTGCGGCGACAGCATGGAAACGACGCTGCACGACGGTGACATTGTGGTCATCAACGTGGCAGATAAGCAGTTGGTCGATGGTGCGGTCTACGCGTTCAACTACGAGGGCGAGGCAGTCGTGAAGCGCCTCTCACGTGATGCGGGCCAATGGTGGCTAACTTCAGACAATTCCGACCAGCGCAAGTACCACCGCAAGCTGTGCAATAACGGCGATTGCCTGGTCATCGGCAAGGTGGTGCGCAAGGAAAGCGATCAGATTTAACAGCTGTCGGCAAGATCCGCCCTTTATAGCGAGCAGCAAGGGGATCTAGGTCCCCAGTCCCCTGCCCCGCCCAGCGCGGGTATTTTTTCGCCTATAAAGTTTAGAACACTTGACTAGAGATTGTTTAGAACCCTATACTTGATTTACTCGTTGCAGTGTCCTTGCGGCACGGAGTCACCACACAGCGCGGCTTGGGAAACACTCGACTTAATCATCGGTATTTCAAGGGACCGAGTCGCGCTGTGTGGTAGCTGGCAGGAATCAAGCGTTCTGCGTCGCTTCTAGATTTACGAGGCCTGGCAGCCGCCACACCAACAAGACAGCCGCCGAGCGGCACGACTGGAGAAGATCATGAAACGCAAAACTACCGAACTGCAGTGTGCTGGCCTGGTGGCATCCATCGGCTGCCCGCGCCGCCTGGAGATCTGCAACGAGCTCGGTCGCCGCTCGCTGCCGGCTGGGCCAATGCGCTACCGGACGGAACAGCAACGCGCTGCCGAGTACAGCGCCATGGCACTGACGTCGGGATGGACCTTCGCATGACCCAGCAGTACGACACCGAGTACCTGAGCCAGGCGATCGACGAAGAGATCGTGCTGGCCAAGCTCGACCGGAACCAGAGCGGCAAGAAGCCTACGACCATCTGGCGCGACGTGCCGGTGCACCAGGTCGCTCCACGCGGCGCGCCGCTGGGAATGTATGGCGGCCTGCACAGCGCCGACCTGCCCCGCTATCGCCGCAACCCGCGCGACGCCGGCGAGCTGTGCGTGAAGCGTGGCCTGAATGTGAAGCACGACCACGACGAGCATTGCGTGTCGGCGTCGTACGGCAGCAGCCGGCGCGCCGTGACCGAGTACTACGGGATGCACCCGGACGTCGCGGCGGCCACGATGGCGGCGATCACCCGGGCTGCAATCCAGATGCTGACCGAGAAGCGCGACGAAGCTGCCGCGCTCAACCCTACCCGCTCGAAGACGAGCCGCCGGCCCGGCGCCAGGGCAACCCACAAACCGAAAGGCAATCCATGAGCTTCAAGAAAAACCAACCTGTCCTGGCATCCACGATCCGTGGCGTCGCGCGCGCCGGCACGTTCATCAGCCTTCACTCGACCACCAAGGGCGACTGGGCCGAGATCAAGCCGGCAGACGGCACGCCGAACTTCAAGACCCGCCCCTCCCTGGTGAAACCAGCCTGACGCTGGCGACTACCAGCACCACCCATTGCCCGGCTCGACCGGGCTTTGGCGATGAAACCATCAGCCCAGGAGACTTCCATGACCTTCCGCATCACCGCCCGCACCAGCGCCGGCAGCACCACCTACACCGCCATCGGCGACCGTGATGCGCTGATCGATGCAGCGTATGACGATGGCGCCCTGGGCGTCACCGTGATGGCTCAGGGCTGACCATGGCCACGAAGAAGCGCACCCGCGCGCTGACCGCCGACGAGCTGGGCCTGACGCCGGCCGACCGCGCAGCCATCCGGCAGGCGCGCATCAACACGCAGTCCAGCCGCTACCAGCGCGAGGTAGCGATCGAAAAAGCTCACGCCGCAGCGCGGCCACAGGAACCGACCAAATGTCCATGACCGACACCACGCAAGAATCAGCGCCGCTCGCGCCGGCCGGCGTCGTCTACCAGTACCGCGCGCTGTCCTGGTGCGATCGCCGCTGGAGCGACATCGTATCGATGGACGAGCTGAACTTGATCAAGGCATCCCCGGACATCTACGCGGTGCGCGCGCTGTCCCTCGTGCCGATCGATGACCTGCTGCGCGCGCCGGCTGCGACAGTGAGTACTGCGGTGACCACCATCGCCCAGGCGCGCCGCGACCGTGACGTTATCGGCGGCCAGCTGCGCCGCGCGCTGGCCGCGCTGGAGGGGATGCCATGAACGAGCACCGCCTGCGGGCCATCAAGTGGAAGTGCACGATCGTCGTGCTGTATTGCGCCGCGTGCGTCTGGGCGATCACCCACGGGTGGACGCTTTGACCTTCGAACAACTGCGCATCACTTACCAGAGCGACGAGCAGATGGCGCGCGACCTGTTCCGCCAGCTGGAAGTCGCACAAGCAGCGCACATGCTCGAGCAAGCACACCGCGTGCGGGCCGAAAACAAACTGGCAAAGGCAACACCGCGCCGAGCCTACCGAGATCGAGAGGAAGACTGATGGAACACGCACTCCACCGCACCTGGTCGCTTTGCATGACCAGCGAGAACCACGGCACCGTCGGCCCGGCCGGCTGCACCTTCAGCCACGCACCTGAAAAGCACGAGCGCGTGCTGGTGGTCGAGGCGCCGGCCGGCACACGCGCGCCAGTGGCCGAGTTCAAAGGCTACGTCGACGGCCAGCCGGCTGTGACCTGGTTCGATCGCGACAACATGCCGCGCGTCGGCACCAAGCTGTTCGCCGCGCCGGTCGAATTACCAGCCGGCCAGGTAGCGATGCCGAATGGGGTCATGCAAGCTGCGCGCGCAATCCGTGATGAGCAAGCTGCCGCATGCGCGACCGACCCGCTGCTGGCATTGCGAGAGATGGCAGCGGACGATGAGGAAGCATTGGTCAGCGCTCGATTGCTGGTCGATCTTCTGGAGGCACTCGTACCACCAGCACAAGCCGCGCCACTCCCAGTACAGCCAGCAGCGGCGCCGGCCGAGCCGATCGAGTGCTGGTCGCACAACGAAGAAGACTTCAACGCGCAGTCGCTGGGCGAGCTGATCGATACGCATGAGCTGCAACCGGGGGCGACTGTATGGGTTGGGGAAGCCGTTCATCCTGAGCCGTCGAGCCTGTTCAACACCGACTGGCTGATCGAGAACATGGGCGAGGCCGCGTACGACATCGCTGGCGAGCACGGCGGCGAGGACTACCCGAACGTAAGCGATGAGCAGGTGGCCGAGCTGGAAGCGCTCGTCGTCGGCTGGATCACGAAGTTCGCCCCTCCCACCTTCTGGACTGTCAAGAACGTGCGGCCCTATGTCCTGACCGCCGAAGATTGCGGTGATCAGGCATCTACACCAGGCGAGCGCCAGGAAGGCGGTGCAGCGTGAGCGCCGTTGCCGAACGCCTGACGAAGGCTGGCCAGCGCTTCGTTGACGACATGACCCGTTGCCGTGGCATGGGCTGGGTGCGCCTGGGTATGCAAGTCGAAGTCGATGGCCACCTGGGCACCATCAAGGGAATGAACAGCGGCGCCAACCTCGACGTGGTGTTTGCGAACCAGCTCAAGTACGGCAAGGGCAAGTACAACTGCCACCCAACATGGCAGACGCGCTATTTCGACGAAGCGGGTCGGGTGATCAAGGACTACACCGATACAGCACGCGACGTGCGCAGCAACGCCGTGAAGGCGCCGCTTGCGAGTGCTGACCCGACGAACATTCAATACTGAGAGCGACATGACCACCACCCCTACCGCATTCCCTGAACTGCCGGACTTGGAAAAGCTGGAAGCGCTGGCAAACCAAGTGAACAATGGCTACGGAAGTGCGCATTCCGATTTCGCTGCTGCCGCCAACCCTGCCGCTGTGCTGGCCCTGATCGCCCTTGCTCGCCGCGCCCAGCCAGAGGGCGAAGCGCCGCACTGGGGGCCGGTTCGTACGGTTGGTGACTTGATGCGCAACCTCATGACGCTGGAACAGGATGCTTCGATCGTCACCGCGTTCCACGTAGACTTCGAGGGAAAGCGCCGATGTCGCGCGCAACAGGGCATCACCATCAGCAGCGAGCGAGTGATCGACGGCCGATGGATCGACAGTAGCCGCAAAGACGTTCCGCACGCATACGTGCTGTGGGCAAAGCCAGGCGAATTCACCCCTGCCGCCACCTTGTCGCCTCTTTGTGGCGCCCAGCATGCAGAGAGCGGCAAAGAGGCAGCGGCAGCGATGCGCGTGATCGGTGGCCAGCGCTGGTCCAAAGAAGCCGAGATGACGGAAGGATGGCTCGCCGCCCAGCAAGCCGCAGCACCCGGCTCGCTGGATGCTCGACCGCACAAGATTGCCGAACTTCTCCGCATCTACGACGAGAAGAACGGGGACTGGTGCGCTATCGCTCGCGCTGTCGAAAGTCGCTATGTCGATGCAACCAGCGCCCCCGGCACACCGGAAGCGCCGATCGATACCGAACGCATGGATTGGCTCGATCAGAACATATTTCATCGCGGCATGGACGATCTGGATGCGATGCGCCGGCAGGAGACGTGGATGTGGGTGACGTTCGCACCGAAGGGTGTTCAGGGCACGGCCCGGAGCATCATCGACGCAGCGCGCGCCGCCCAGCTCGACGGCGGCCAGGGAGAGGGGCAATGAGCCATAAAGACTATGTGGACAAGTGCGACGAAGAGCAGCTTGAAGCGCTTATCGTCGCAGCAAAAGGCCGGATGAAACAGTTACAGGAATCCGGGTGGGTGCCGCTGTGGGTGGTCGCGGTGGGCTGGAGCAACATCGCGTGGTACCCAGCAGACCAGCACCCCGAAGCGGTGCAGCACGCGTGCCGCGAAGTGGGCGCCTATGTTGCGAGATGGCCGGGGCAGAAAGTTGAGATGGAAGTAAGCATCGTGCGCTATCGGCCAGATGAGGCGAAGGAGCTGCTGACCCGCATGGCAGTGAATGGCTCAGCCGCCGATGAGACGATGCCGTGAGCCTGGAGTCGATCACGCACACGGCGCGCCGCGATCACCTGTGCGCCTTCTGCGGCATGACCGTGCAGAAGAACGAGCAGTACGTGCGTGCACAGTCGCCGGGTGGCGCGCAGGCCAAGAAGGCGTTTCACATCGGCTGCTATCGCGGACTTCTACCCGGCGCCGCAGAATCGGAAAAAGGATCGAGGGGAAAATGATGGATCAGATGTTTCTCGATGACGACGAACTGAAGAGCATGACCAAGCGCGTACAGCGGGCTGCCCAGGCGAAGATGCTACGCTCGATGGGGATCGCCTTCAAGCACCGTGCCGACGGCACTCTGGCCGTGCTGCGCGCGCACGTCGAAAAGGAATTCGGGGCCGGGAAAGATCGACAACCGAAGACCAAAGAATTTGTACCGAACTGGGGTGGGCTGAATGCCTAGAAAGCGCAACAAGGAGAACGTCGGGCTACCGGCGCGCTGGAAGATCGAGCATGGCGCGGTCTTTTACCAGGTGCCGACGGGCCTCGAGGATCGATGGGACGGCAAGAGGAAGTTCCGGCTCGGCGCTACGCTGCCCGAAGCCTACCAGGAGTGGGCTGCGCGCCTGGAGTCGGTCGATCAGGCCAAGACGATTGGCGCCCTGCTCGACCGCTACTCACTGGAAGTGATCCCGAAGAAGGCGGTGCGCACTCAGGTGGAGAACCAGCGTGCAGTGCGCTCGCTACGGGCGGTGTTCGGCGCCGCGCCACTGACCTGGCTGCGGCCGCAGCACGTCTACCAGTACGCGGACAAGCGCAAGGCCACGCCGGTCGCTGCGAATCGCGCGATCGACGTCCTCTCGCACGCGTTCACGATGGCTGTGATGTGGGGTTACATGGACCGTCACCCGTTCAAGGGCGAGGTGCGCCTCGAGGGCGAGAAGCCGCGCGAGCGCTACGTCGACGACTGGGAGCTGATCGAATGCCTGGCCTTGGCCAGCAAGCGGAAGAAAGGAAGCGTGCTCGTGCTGCAGGCATACATCAGGATCAAACTGCTGACCGGCCTGCGCCGCGGCGATCTGCTGCGCCTGACCAGCGCCGCGCTGCAGGAGGATGGGATTCACGTCACCCCGAGCAAGACCCAAGGCAGCACCGGCAAGCGCGTCATCATCGAGTGGTCGCCAGAGCTAACCAGTGCGGTCGCGACTGCGAGGGCAGTCCGGCCCGTCGACATATCGCCTTGGCTGTTCTGCACGCGCAAGGGCGAAGGATATTTCAATGAAGACAAGGGGACCGCGAGCGGATGGGACTCTATGTGGCAACGATTCATGGAGCGAATCCTGGCCGAGACCAACGTCAAGGAAAGGTTCACCGAACACGACCTGCGCGCGAAGTGCGCGAGTGATGCCGAGTCGCTGGAACACGCCCGCGCACTGCTCGCGCATGCCGATAGCCAGCTTACGCAGCGCGTGTATCGCCGACGGCCGGAGCGTGTGAAACCGGGGAAACTGGCATTTGAATAGCGCAAGCCGAATTGAATAGCGCATTGCCTAATTTGTAGGCAGTCAGCGAATGCGGCAAGCTATTGAAAGTTATAGGGAATCTGGCCCGCCCTGAGGGAATCGAACCCCCGACCCACAGCTTAGAAGGCTGTTGCTCTATCCGACTGAGCTAAGGGCGGTGCAAAACGATGAGACCGGAAAACAAAACAGGCCGTCGATGACGGCCTGTTCTGATGAATCTTGCTGGTCGGAGTACAAGGATTCGAACCTTGGACCCCCTGGTCCCAAACCAGGTGCGCTACCGGGCTGCGCTACACTCCGCCGTGGGCAACATTATATGCCAATCGTTCGCGAAACACCAGTGTCTGACACCCGCTTGATGCGATGCCGACGCCAGCGCTTCGGTCAGTGCATTTATGCCGACAACTTGGCCGCGATACGCCGTGCCAGGCTGTCCGCAAGTTCGGCCTCTTTCGCCTCGACCATCACCCGGATCAATGGCTCGGTGCCCGATGCGCGGATCAGGACGCGGCCGTTGTCGCCCAGCTCGCGCTCGACCGCTTCTTTCTCGGCGACCATCGCCGCATCGGCAGTCCAGTCAAAGCCCGGCGCGACTTTCTTGTTGATCAGGGTTTGCGGGAACAGCGTGAGCTCGTTGCAGCATTCGGCCAGCGACTTGTTGCCGCGTACCAGCGCCGACAGCACTTGCAGGGCCGAGACGATGCCGTCGCCGGTGGTGTGCTTGTCCAGTGCCAGCAGATGGCCCGAACCTTCGCCGCCGAACAGCCAGCCACGCTCCCTCATGACTTCAAGCACGTAGCGGTCGCCCACCTTCGCGCGCGCAAAGCCGATGCCCATTTCCTTGAATGCCACTTCGAGCGCCATATTCGTCATCAGGGTGCCCACGGCGCCGGCCACAGGGCCGGTACTCATGCGGTCGCGCACCATCACGTACAGCAGCTCGTCGCCGTTGTAGACGCGGCCGGTGGCGTCGACCATGATCAGTCGGTCGGCGTCGCCGTCGAGTGCAATGCCCAGGTCGGCCTTGTTGGCCACCACGGCTTCCGACAGCGCCTGTGGCGCGGTGGCGCCGAAGCCGGCGTTGATGTTGAAGCCGTCCGGCTGGGCACCAATGGAAATGACTTCGGCGCCCAGTTCATGGAACACGTGCGGGGCGATGTTGTAGGCGGCCCCGTGGGCGCTGTCGACGACGATCTTCAGGCCGCGCAGGTCGAGCTCGTTCGGGAACGTGCTCTTGCAGAATTCGATGTAGCGGCCCTGGGCGTCGCGCAGGCGCGATACGCGGCCGAGCTTGTCCGACGACACGCAGCCCATTGGCTGGTCGATCGCCTCTTCAATTTCCAGTTCCACCGCGTCCGGCAGCTTGGTGCCATGGCCGGAGAAGAACTTGATGCCGTTATCCTGGAACGGGTTATGCGACGCCGAGATGACGACGCCGGCCTGCAGGCGTAGCGCGCGTGTCAGGTAGGCAATGGCCGGGGTTGGCATCGGGCCGGCGAGCATGACGTCGACGCCAGCCGCCGAGAAGCCGGACTCCAGCGCTGCCTCGAGCATATAGCCCGAGATGCGCGTGTCCTTGCCAATCAGAACGACGGGACGGCCGCTGCTCGATTTCTTTCCCTTTGCCAGCACGGTGCCGGCGGCATAGCCGAGGCGCATGACGAAATCAGGGGTGATTGGTGCTGCGCCCACGAGGCCGCGAATGCCATCGGTGCCGAAATATTTCCGTGCCATCTAGTTCTCTTTTCTCTTATTGAAACGAATTTTTATGGATGCATGGCCGCGTGCCACACCTTCAGCGCATCGACCGTCTCCGCAACATCATGCACACGCACGATTCTAGCGCCCTGTGCTACCGCAGCCAATGCCGCGCCAACGCTGCCAGCCGTACGCTGCTCGACCGGCCGCCCCGTGACGGCGCCGATCATCGACTTGCGCGACATGCCGGCCAGGACCGGCAAGTCAAGTTCGTCCCGGATACGGTCCAGGCCGCGCAGCAACGCGTAGTTGTGCTCGACCGTCTTGCCAAAGCCAAAGCCCGGGTCGACGCAGATGCGGCTGCGATCGATGCCTGCCGTTGTCATCGCATCGATGCGCGTGGCCAGGAACGCAATCACCTCCCCCACCACGTCATCATACCGGGGCGCCTGCTGCATGGTGGTCGGCGTGGCTTGCATGTGCATCACGCACAGGCCGCAGTCGCTGTCCTGCACCGCTTCCAGCGCCCCTGGCGCGCGAAAGCCATTGACGTCGTTGATCATGTCGGCGCCAGCGATCAGCGCTTCGCGCATGACCTCGGGTTTGTTGGTGTCGACCGACAGCGCAACGTCCAGCGTACGCAGCGCATACAGCGTCGGCATCACGCGGCGCAGCTCTTCATCGAGGGGTACGGCTGGGGAACCGGGACGGGTCGATTCGCCGCCGATGTCGATCATCCTGGCGCCATCGCGGATCATGGATTCGGCGTGGGTCAGCGCAAATTCCAGGCCCTGGTAGCGGCCGCCATCGGAAAAGGAATCCGGCGTGATGTTCAGGATGCCCATCACGACCGGTTCGAGCGAGGCGGCGCCGTCGAGCGCGAAGCGGAACTGGCCGCATTGCAGTGTCTTGTTCATGGTGTCAGTAGTGCGGGCGCTACGCTCTGGGTCAGCAAGCAGACGCCGTCATGAAAAAAGGCACCCTTGCGGGTGCCTTCGTGGGGTAGCGCGAGCGTCAGGCTGGTGCAGTGGCGTTTGGCGCCACACCGCCAGGGCCGCTGTCGCCTGGCGGCGTGCGCTTGGTCAGCACCGTCGTCGGCTTGCGTGGCTCCTGGCCGGCCATGATGTCGTTGATCTGGTCGGCATCGATGGTTTCCCAGTCGAGCAGTGCCTTCGTCATCATCTCGACCTTGTCGCGGTTTTCTTCCAGCAGGCGACGCGCCAGGGCGTACTGCGTGTCGAGGATCGCGCGGATCTCGGCGTCGACCTTTTGCTGGGTCGCTTCCGAAATGGTCTTGGTGGCACCACCGAAGAAGCCTTCGTTCTCGCTGTCTTCGTAGACCATCACGCCCATGCTGTCGGACATACCGAAGCGGGTCACCATCGAACGCGCCAGCTTGGTCGCACGCGAGAAGTCATTCGACGCGCCGGTGGACATCTGGCCGACGAAAATCTCTTCGGCGATACGGCCACCGAACAAGATCGAGATTTCTTCAAGCATCTTGTCCTTGTAGCCAGACAGTGCATCGTGTTCCGGCAACTGCCAGGTCAGGCCCAGCGCGTAACCACGCGGCATGATCGTGACCTTGTGCACCGGGTCAGCCTTTGGCAACAGCTTGGCGATGACCGCGTGACCCGACTCGTGATACGCCGTGTTGCGACGCTCTTCTTCGCGGATGACCATCGACTTGCGCTCAGGACCCATGAAGATCTTGTCCTTCGCATCTTCGAAGTCGATCATCTCGACCAGACGCTTGCTGCGACGGGCTGCAAACAGCGCTGCCTCGTTGACCAGGTTGGCCAGATCGGCGCCCGAGAAACCAGGCGTACCGCGGGCCAAAATGTCGGCTTTGACGTCGGTGCCAATTGGCACTTTGCGCATGTGCACGTTCAGAATCTGTTCACGGCCGCGGATATCCGGCAGGCCCACCATCACCTGGCGGTCGAAACGGCCCGGACGCAGCAGCGCTTTATCCAGCACGTCGGCGCGGTTGGTGGCGGCGATGACGATCACGCCCGATTGCGCTTCAAAGCCATCCATCTCGACCAGCAGCTGGTTCAGCGTCTGTTCGCGCTCATCGTTACCGCCGCCCATGCCGGCGCCACGGTGACGACCGACTGCGTCGATCTCGTCGATGAAGATGATGCACGGCGAATGCTTCTTGGCGTTCTCGAACATGTCACGGACGCGGCTGGCGCCGACACCGACGAACATCTCGACGAAGTCGGAACCCGAGATCGAGAAGAACGGCACTTTGGCTTCACCGGCGATGGCGCGGGCCAGCAGGGTCTTACCGGTACCTGGAGGACCGACCATCAGCACGCCGCGCGGGATGCGGCCACCCAGTTTCTGGAACTTGGTTGGATCGCGCAGGAAGTCAACGATTTCGGAAACTTCTTCTTTGGCTTCATCGCAACCGGCGACGTCCGAGAACGTCACGGTGTTGTTGGTTTCGTCGAGCATGCGTGCCTTCGACTTGCCGAAGGAGAACGCGCCGCCCTTGCCGCCGCCCTGCATCTGACGCATGAAGAACACCCACACGCCGATCAGGAGGAGCATCGGGAACCACGAGATGAAGACCTGTTGCAGGAACGAGGCTTCTTCTGGCGGCTTGACATCGAAGCGCACGCCGTTTTCACGCAGGTCGCCGATCAGGCCACGGTCGAGACCGGTGGCGGTCGCGCGCACCTTGGTGTCATCAGCGCGCGTGGCGGTGATGTTGGTGCCCTCGATCAGGACTTCCTTGATGCGGCGCGACTTCACTTCATCGAGCAACTCGGAATAAGCGATGGTCTTGCTGCCGCCAGCGACGCTGTGGGTGTCAAACTGCTTGAACAGCATGAACAACAGCAGCGCGACGACCACCCAGATGGCGGATTTGGAAAACATATTATTCACGAGCACTCCTCCGATGCGTACGCATCTCTACCGATTTCAGTATTCTGATTTTACCCGCAATAAGCCAACGCTGCCACGCAACTCCGGCCGTAGTGTCGAAATACCATCGAATGACTGTCTTATTCATTCCCGTCGCTGCGACTGCCCGAAACGCAGTTGCAACACACGGGTTCACGCGGCAGATGTGGTGGCCGCGCGACCAAATTTCAAGGGGCGATCGATCGCCACCTGCCAATTACGCACTCGGATTTTTCAGACCGCGGCCCAGCAGGAAAATCTCGGACGATTTATCGCGGCTGGCCTTGGGTTTGATTTGCTTCACGGTCGTAAACTCGAGGCGGAATTTCTCCAGGATCTGCGTAAAACCCATGTCCTTGAAACACTTCACCAGCAGCGCACCGCCCGGCTTCAGATGCGCCTGCGAGAATTCGATTGCCAGATCGATCAGATGTTCCATGCGGGCGGCGTCGGCATGGCCGATACCCGACAGATTCGGCGCCATGTCGGACAGCACGACATCGACCTTGCGATCGGCCAGCACGACGTCGAGCTGCGTCAGCACCTCTTCTTCACGGAAGTCGCCCTGAATATATTGAACATCGGCGACGGGTTCCATTGGCAGAATATCCAGGCCAATGATGGTGCCGTGGATGCCGCCACCGTCCTTGCCGGCCAGTTTGCGCCGGGTGTACTGGGCCCAGCTGCCGGGAGTGCAGCCAAGGTCGACCACGACATTGCCGGACTTGATGAGTTTCTCGGCTTCGTCGATTTCTTTCAGCTTGTAAGCAGCGCGGGCGCGGTAGCCCTCTTTTTGCGCGAGTTTGACGTAGGGATCGTTAATATGGTCGTGTAACCAGTTTTTGTTTAATTTGTTCTTGGCCATTCGCGTAGAATACTGCTTTTATAGGTCCATCAAAAAAAATTTATTATGCTTAAACTCACTCCGGCCGAGCGCAGTGCTCTGCGCGCAGAAGCCCACGGGCTCAATCCTGTTGTCATGATCGGCGCCGACGGCCTGACCGAATCCGTGATGAAGGAAGTCGCCAACAGCCTCGACTCGCACGGCTTGATCAAGGTGCGCGTGTTCGGTGACGACCGCGAAGCGCGCGTTGCCATGTACGACAAGATCAGCGCCGACCTCCAGGCGGCTCAGGTCCAGCACATCGGCAAGCTGCTGGTGCTGTACCGTCCGAAGGTCGAGACAGCCAAGGAACGCAGCAGCAAGGCCGGCCCGGGCATGCGCGAAGTCACGATCGTCAAGGCCAGCGCCAGCGGCACCAAGAAGCCGAGCGTCACCAAGGTCATGCTCAAGGGTAACGAGCGCGTCACGGCAGGCGGCAACATCAAGCGCGCCAAGCCGCGTCAGACCAGCTCCAAGAAAAATTCGCTGAACAAGTAAAAAAAAGACCGGGGCAACCCGGTTTTTTTATATCGGTGTCGCGTACGGTGGGCTAAAAATTACCGCAACTTCACCAGCAACCACGCCCCCAGCACGCTCTGGATCATGTGGAACACCTGCGACACGCCATGCATGACGGCAAACTGCGTCCAGTACGGCGACGCACGTACCCCGGCCTCACCCGCCAGCACGCGCAGATGCGCCATCCCGGGCTGCAAGCCCACGAAAATCACCAGCGCGCACGCCAGCATCGCGATCACGAGCCAGCCGAGAAAGCGCCGGCGCGGCGCGGCAAGGTCGGTCGAGCGCCACAGTAACAGCGCCAGCACGACTGCACAGCCAATCGACAGCCACGCCTGGCGCGTGAGCAGCACGGCGACCAGATCCCCGGCCTGCCCACTGCCAAGCACCTTGAACGCCGTTGGCGCGGCGATATAGCCCAGCGCCCACAGGCTGCCGGTCCACAGCGCCGCCACCAGCAGACGCGCAGCCGGCAAGCGCCCTGCCCGGCCGGTGCTCACCGCTTGCGCGCCGCCGTCCATCAGATGTAGCGCACTTCCAGGATTTCGTATTCGCGCGGGCCGGACGGCGCCTGCACTTCGACAACGTCACCGGCGTACTTGCCGATCAGCGCGCGCGCGATTGGCGACGTGATCGAGACCTTGTTCATCTTGAGGTCGGCCTCATCCATGCCGACGATCTGGTACGTGACCTTCTGGCTCGAGTCGAGGTCTTCCAGGTCGACGGTGGCGGCGAACACCACGCGGCCTTCTGCGTCGAGCGTGGTCGGATCGATCACCTGCGAGGTGCTCAGCTTGCTTTCCAGCTCGGCGATGCGGCCTTCGACGAACGCCTGGCGTTCCTTGGCGGCGTCGTATTCGGCGTTCTCGGACAGGTCGCCATGCGAACGCGCCTCGGCGATCGCGTCGATCACGCTGCGGCGTTCCTTCGTCTTGAGCTGGTGCAGCTCTTCTTTCAGGAGTTCTGCACCGAATTTGGTCAGTGGTGTGGTCATGGTTCTCTGCTTGGTTTGTTTGACGGGTCCGCCGAGGCGGATCGTACCGACGCGACAAGAAAGCGAAAACCACAGAGGCACGCGGCGCCAAGGCCGCGCGAGCTCTGTGGTTGACTGGACTTCCAGTGTGACGGGTACTGCGTCTGCTTAGTTTAAGGTTTTATGAAGACCTTGTAAATCATACACACGCAGTTCGTCGATATGGGGCATGCCTTCGATGGCCGCTTCGGCGCCGGCGATCGTCGTGTAGGTCACCACGTGGGCGGCCAGGGCCGACGTACGGATCGCACGCGAGTCGACGATGGCACTGCGCTTTTCTTCGACGGTATTGACGACCATGACGATTTCGCGGTTCTTGATCATGTCGACAACGTGCGGACGGCCTTCCAGCACCTTGTTCACGGCGCGCACCGGAATCCCGGCGGCGGCGATCACGGCAGCCGTGCCCTTGGTCGCGACCAGGTCGAAGCCCAGCGCCACCAGGTCACGCGCCACGCTCGTTGCGCGCGGCTTGTCGGACGACTTCACCGACAGGAACACGGTGCCCGAGCGCGGCAGCTTGATGCCGGCTGCCAGTTGCGACTTGACGAAGGCTTCGCCGAAGGTCATGCCAACGCCCATCACTTCGCCGGTCGATTTCATCTCGGGGCCCAGGATGGTGTCGACGCCCGGGAATTTCACGAACGGGAACACGACTTCTTTCACGCTGAAGAATGGCGGGATCACTTCCTTCGTGATGCCCTGCTGCGCCAGCGTCTGGCCAACCATGCAGCGCGCGGCGATCTTGGCCAGTTGCAGGCCGGTGGCTTTCGAGACGAACGGCACGGTACGGGACGCGCGCGGGTTCACTTCCAGCACAAAAACAGTATCAACCGTTTGACCGTTTTCTTCCTTCTGCTGGATCGCGAACTGCACGTTCATCAGGCCGACCACGTTCAGGGCCTTTGCCATCAGCGAGGTCTGGCGCTTGAGTTCATCGATCGTCGCTTGTGTGAGCGAGTACGGTGGCAGCGAGCAGGCCGAGTCGCCCGAGTGCACGCCAGCCTGCTCGATGTGTTCCATCACGCCGCCGATGAAGGTGGCTTCGCCGTCCGAGATGCAGTCGACGTCGACTTCGATGGCGTCGTTCAGGAAGCGGTCGAGCAGCACCGGCGAATCGTGCGAGACCTTGACCGCTTCGCGCATGTAGCGCTCGAGGTCACGCTGCTCGTGGACGATTTCCATCGCGCGGCCGCCCAGCACGTACGATGGACGCACGACCAGCGGATACCCGATTTCTTCGGCCAGCGTCAAAGCGTCGGCCTCGGTGCGGGCGGTACGGTTTGGCGGCTGGCGCAGGCCCAGCTCTTGCAGCAGCTGCTGGAAACGCTCGCGGTCTTCGGCGGCGTCGATCATGTCCGGCGAGGTGCCGATGATCGGCACGCCGTTCGCTTCCAGGTCCAGCGCCAGTTTCAATGGCGTCTGGCCGCCGTACTGGACGATCACGCCGACCGGCTTTTCGAGCTCGACGATTTCGAGCACGTCTTCCAGCGTCAGCGACTCGAAGTACAGGCGGTCGGACGTGTCGTAGTCGGTCGAGACGGTTTCTGGGTTGCAGTTGACCATGATGGTCTCGTAGCCGTCTTCGCGCATTGCGAGGGCGGCGTGGACGCAGCAGTAGTCGAACTCGATGCCCTGGCCGATGCGGTTCGGACCACCACCCAGCACCATGATTTTCTTCTTGTCGGTCGGGTTCGACTCGCACTCTTCGTCGTACGTCGAGTACATGTACGCGGTGTCGGTCGAGAACTCGGCCGCGCAGGTGTCGACGCGCTTGTAGACGGGACGGATGTTCAGCGCGTGACGGCGCGCGCGCACTTCTTCGGGCTTGACCTTCAGCAGGAACGCGAGGCGACGGTCAGCAAAACCTTTTTGCTTGAGCTTGTACAGGACAGGCTTGTCCAGGCCTTCGAGCGTCTGCGTCTCGAGCCACAGTTCGATGTCGACGATTTCCTTGATCTGCACGAGGAACCACGGATCGATCTTGGTCAGGCTGTGCACTTCTTCGAGCGTGAAGCCCTGGGCAAACGCGTCGCCCACGTACCAGATACGGTCCGGGCCAGGCTCGCCCAGCTCTTCTTCGATCTTTTCGCGGTCGCGCGTTTTTTCGTTCAGGCCATCGACGCCCACTTCCAGGCCGCGCAGGGCTTTCTGGAACGCTTCCTGGAAGGTGCGGCCCATGGCCATCACTTCACCCACCGATTTCATCTGCGTGGTCAGGTGCTTGTCGGCGGTCGGAAATTTCTCGAACGTGAAACGCGGAATCTTGACGACGACGTAATCGATCGACGGTTCGAACGAGGCCGGTGTGGCGCCGCCCGTGATGTCGTTGCGCAGCTCGTCGAGCGTGTAACCGACGGCCAGCTTGGCCGCGACCTTGGCGATCGGGAAGCCGGTGGCTTTCGAGGCCAGCGCCGACGAACGCGAGACGCGCGGGTTCATCTCGATGACGATCATGCGGCCGTCTTTCGGGTTGATCGCGAACTGCACGTTCGAGCCGCCCGTGTCGACGCCGATTTCACGCAGCACGTCGATCGACGCGTTGCGCAGGATCTGGTATTCCTTGTCGGTCAGGGTCTGCGCCGGTGCGACGGTGATCGAGTCGCCCGTGTGCACGCCCATCGGATCGAGGTTCTCGATCGAGCAGATGATGATGCAGTTGTCGTTCTTGTCGCGCACGACTTCCATCTCGTACTCTTTCCAACCGAGCAGCGACTCTTCGATCAGGAGCTCCGAGGTTGGCGAGGCTTCCAGGCCGCGCTTGCAGATCGCTTCGAATTCTTCTTCGTTGTACGCGATGCCGCCGCCACTGCCACCCATCGTGAACGATGGACGGATGATGGTCGGGAAGCCCATCTCGCGCTGGACGACCCACGATTCTTCCATCGTGTGCGCCACGCCCGAACGCGCCGAACCCAGGCCGATCTTGGTCATGGCGTTCTTGAACTTCAGGCGGTCTTCGGCCTTGTCGATCGCTTCCGGCGTCGCGCCGATCAGCTCGACCTTGTATTTTTCGAGCACGCCATGACGGTGCAGGTCGAGCGCGCAATTGAGGGCGGTCTGGCCGCCCATCGTCGGCAGGATCGCGTCCGGACGCTCTTTCTCGATAATGCGCTCGACAACCTTCCAGGTGATCGGCTCGATGTAGGTCACGTCCGCCGTCTCCGGGTCGGTCATGATCGTGGCCGGGTTCGAATTTACCAGGATGACCTTGTAACCCTCTTCGCGCAGGGCCTTGCAGGCTTGCGCGCCGGAGTAGTCGAATTCGACGGCCTGGCCGATGACGATCGGGCCAGCGCCGATGATCAGGATGCTTTTAATGTCACTACGTTTTGGCATATTATTTTTTCTCCGCTGCTTGCATCAGGCCGATGAAGCGGTCAAACAGGTAGGCGACGTCGGTCGGCCCAGGCGAGGCTTCCGGGTGACCCTGGAAGCAGAACGCGGGTTTGTCGGTACGCTCGAAACCCTGCAGCGAGCCGTCGAACAGCGACACGTGCGTGACGCGGCAGTTGGCGGGCAAGGTGGTCGGATCGACCGCGAAGCCGTGGTTCTGCGACGTGATCAGGACCTTTCTGGAATCGAGGTCCTGCACCGGGTGGTTGGCGCCGTGGTGACCGAACTTCATCTTCATGGTCTTGGCGCCGGAAGCCAGCGCCATGATCTGGTGACCCAGGCAGATGCCGAAGGTCGGAATGCCTTTTTCGATCAGCTCGCGCGAGGCGGCGATGGCGTAGTCGCATGGTTCCGGGTCGCCCGGGCCATTGGCCAGGAAGATGCCGTCCGGGTTCAGCGCCAGCGCGTCGGCGGCGGTGGACTGCGCCGGCAGCACAGTGACCTTGCAACCGCGCTCGGCCAGCATGCGCAGGATGTTGCGCTTGACGCCGTAGTCGAAGGCGACCACGTGGTACTGGGGATTGGTCTGCTTGCCGAATCCTTCGCCCAGCTTCCATTCGGTTTCGGTGAACTCGTACGGCGCCTTGACTGAGACGACCTTGGCCAGGTCCATGCCGGCCAGACCCGGGAACGAGCGTGCCAGTTCGAGTGCCTGCGCTGCCGATGGCTCGGCGCCCTGCGACGACGTGAGGATCGCGCCGGCCTGGGCGCCCTTCTCGCGCAGGATGCGGGTGAGCTTGCGGGTATCGATGCCGGCAATCGCCACGACGTTCTCGGCCTTCAGGTAGTCGCCGAGCGACTGCGTGGAGCGGAAGTTGGACGCCAGCAGTGGCAGGTCGCGAATGATCAGGCCAGCGGCGTGCACTTTCGACGCTTCGACGTCGCTCGTGTTGACGCCGTAGTTGCCGATGTGCGGGTAGGTCAGCGTGACGATCTGACGCGAGTAGCTCGGGTCGGTAAGGATTTCCTGGTAGCCGGTCATGGCGGTGTTGAACACCACTTCGCCGGTCGTGTGACCGACGGCGCCGATGGAATAACCTTTGAAGATGGTCCCGTCAGCAAGGGCCAGGATGGCCGGGACTGAGGGGCCGGAAAAGAATGGCGGCAAGGGCAACTCCCGTAAAAGTTGCCGTAGCTGCGCCACGTCAGACCGACATCCAGCTAACCCCGCTGCACTGCTTGCGCCGGGTGTTGGAGGTCATGTTGAATGAGGGTTGGTGGGTATGCGCTACGGCGAAGTTTGAATTAGATAAACTTCCGAATTATAGCGCGTACAACGGCATTCGGCAATGCGGCGTTGCAGCAAATACGGGCACAAATCATGTGCCCGCACCCTTGATTTACGCCGTGCCCAGGGCGGCGATACCGGCCCTGGCGATCTGCACATCCTCGTTCGATTTCACGCCCGAGACGCCGACCGCGCCGATCACGTGGCCATCGACGATGACGGGCACGCCACCCTCGAGCATGCCTTCGAGCTTCGGCGCGCTGAGGAACGACATGCGCCCGCCATTGATCACGTCTTCATACACCTTCGACTCGCGGCGACCGAGCGCGGCCGTATTGGCCTTGCTAGGTGCGATGTGGGACGAGATCGGCGGCGCGCCGTCCAGGCGCTGCTGCCACAGCAGGTGGCCGCCATCGTCGACGATGGCGATCGACACGGCCCAGCCGTTGGCGAGGGCTTCGGCTTCGGCGGCAGCGCCGATCTGTTTCGCGTCCGCCAGGGTCAGGTAAGGTTTGGTGTTCATCGTGGGCTTTCTCAGGGAACTTGCTGTTTGAGTTTCAGTTTGGCCTTGATTTGCGGCATGACCGCGGCGGCGGCCTGCTCGCCCGCCAGGATGGCCAGGTTGCGGCCACCAAAGTCGCTCGAGCCCATATTGCCGAGTGCGGGCGTGATGACGACGTCGGCATCCTTGAGCTCGAAGTGATTCAGGCGCTGGCCCATGATCGAGAAGGTCTGCATCAGCACGTCAAGCGAGCTGGCCGTGGCCGCGCCTTCGGTCGCGCTCGAGATATTGACCGCAATAATGAAATCGGCGCCCATGTCGCGCACGTAGCGCACCGGCACCGGTGCGACCAGGCCGCCATCGACATAGCTCTTGTTGCCGATGACGACCGGCTGGAACACGCTCGGCACGCTGGACGATGCGCGCACGGCCATGCCGGTGTTGCCGCGGCTGAACAGGATCGGTTGGCCCGTTTTCAGATCGGTGGCCACGGCGCCAAAGCGCAGTTTCAACTTCTCGATCGGCACGTTGTTGACGGCCTTGTTCACATAGCTCTGCAGCGCTTCGCCTTTCAGCAGGCCCGTCGATTTACTGAACAGCGGCAGCGCCCAGTCCGAGATGGTGGCCTCGTCCATGGTCATCGCCGTCTTTTGCAGCGCAAAGCCGTTCACGCCCGACGCATACAGCGCGCCGACAACCGAGCCGGCGCTGGTGCCGACGACGATTTCCGGGTAGATGCCCTGGGCTTCGAGTGCCTTGATGACGCCGATATGGGCAAACCCGCGCGCGGCGCCACCACCGAGGGCCAGGCCGATACGGATTTTCTTGGGGGGCAGCGGCGCTGCCTTGGGGGCGGCAACGGGAACGACCGGGGCCGGGGTTGGCGTGCTGCCGCAGGCGGCCAGCAACAGCGCGGCGCAGGCCACGAGGGAAGTACGTCGAGAGAGCATAGAGGAGGCCGATAAGAACGAGGCACGATTGTACATCGGCGCGTTCTTGATGACATGCCTCGGCGGGCGCGACGGCAAGCGGGTTATTCGCTCTGTTCGGAGCAGTTGCAAAAATGTTTTGAAATGAGAATGATTCGCATTATAATTCTTGTCGCAATACTGCCCGTCTGATCCGATCAACAACCACAAAGCGCTTACCATGACCAAAATTCTGCTCTCCTCCCTCGTCGCCATGCTGGTCGCAGCGCCTGCCGTACAGGCCCACCAAATCTGGTTCGAGCAGGACGGCAAGGCGGTCAAGCTGCAATTCGGCGAGTTTGCCCTGAACCAGCGTGAAACCACGCCGGGCCTGCTCGACAAGTTCGGCGCCCCGAGCGCGACGCTGCTGGGCGCCAAGGGCGAACGCACGCTCAAGCTGGACAAGACGGCCAAGGGTTACCTTGTCAGCGGTGCCACGCCGGCGGCGGGTGACGCGATCGTCGCTCAGGACAACGCCTACCCGAGCTGGGAAACAGATGAGGCGGGCAAGAAGCTCAACCACATCTGGGTGCCGGCCGCGCGCATGGCCACCAGCTTCGCCGCGCAGCAGCCGAAGCTGACGCTCGACCTCGTCCCGACCGGCAAGGTTGGCGAATTCAAGGTGTTCTACAAGGGCCAGCCGCTGCCGAAAGCGAAGGTCAATGCCATTGTCCAGAGCGGCTGGGCGAAAGAAGCAGAGTCGGATGACAGCGGCGTCGTCAAGTTCGACATGCCATGGAAAGGCCTGTATGTGCTGGAAACCGAGCACACCGACAAGACGGCGGGCGAGCGCGCCGGCCTGCAATACGCAACGTCGAGCTACACCACGTCGCTGAGCGTCGTGCAGCCGAAGGGCATCGCAGCCGTCGCGGCTGGCCCAGCCATGGCGCCAAGCGCCGAACACTGATCCGGCTCACCGTGTACCCATTGACGCCATCCGTCGTCTGAAGAAAGGCCCGGGCTCATGACCACGATCACCTGGCTCTACCGTGGCGGCGTCACCGCACGCGCGGTGGCCGCCATCGGCGGCGGCTACGTGCTCGCAGCGCTTGCCGGCGCACTGATTGCGCTGGCGCTGCCGCTGCCACGCGCCGATGCCGTCACCATCGCCACACTGCTGGCGTTCGTCATCTATCCCTGCGTGATCCTGTGGGTCTTTGCCACGCGCAGCGCGCTGCGCGCCTGCGTTGGCGTGGCTGCGACGTGTGCGGTGCTGGGGATGGTGTTGTGGCTGGTCGGAGGGACGGCATGAAGGACGGCTTGCGGCAATCGATGGCGTGGGTCCATACGTGGGCTGGCCTGCTCGTGTGCTGGCTGCTGCTGCTGGTGTTCATGGCCGGCACGGCGGCGTATTACCGGCACGAGATCACGCTCTGGATGAAGCCCGAGCTGCACGCGGCAGCAGCTGCGCCGGCCACGCTCGCTCCGGCGCAGGCGGCGCAACTGGCCGTGCGCACGTTGCAGGAGCGCGCACCGGGCGCGACACGCTGGACAATCGACCTGCCCGATGAGCGCAATCCGGTAATCCAGGCCGCCTGGCAGAATCCGCCGAAAAAAGACATGACGCGCCAAGAGCGCCGCAATGCGCTGCGCGACCAGAATGTCACGCTCGACCCGACGAGTGGCCTGCCAACGGCCAAGCCGCGCGATACCCGTGGTGGCGACTTCCTGTACCGCCTGCACTTCGACCTGCACTACATGCCGGCGATCTGGGGCCGCTGGATCGTCGGCATCGGCGCGATGTTCATGCTGGTGGCGATCATCAGCGGCGTGATCACGCACAAGCGCATCTTCAAGGACTTCTTCACATTCCGGCCAAAGAAAGGCCAGCGTTCGTGGCTGGATGCGCACAACGCAACCGCTGTGCTGGCGCTGCCGTTTCACCTGATGATTACCTACACGGGCATCGTCACGCTGATGTTCATCTACATGCCCGCGCCGACCAAGGCGCTGTATGGCGACGAGCAGAACACGATGTTCAGCGACGTATTCGGCAACTTCGAGCGCGGTAAGCCGGCGGACATCGCCGCACCGCTGGCCGACATCGGGACGATGCTGCAGCAGGCCGGTCGGGCATGGGGCGTGACCCCGTCGCGGGTGGCGATCAGCCATCCGAACGATGCGGCTGCGCGCGTGGAATTGTACCGGCCGTCGGGCCAGCAGTTGTCGAACCTCGAGCCGGCGATGACATTCGATGGCGTCAGTGGCGCCCTGCTGTCGGAAACGCCGCCGGTGAGCACGGCGCTGGCCACGCGCGCCGCGATCTATGGCATGCATGTGGCGCACTTTGCCGATCCGCTGCTGCGCGCACTGTTCTTCGTGTGCGGCCTGGCTGGTTCCGCGATGGTCGCCACCGGCGCGCTGCTGTGGGGCGTGCGGGAACGCCAGTCGTACGCCAAGGTCGTGGCCAACGGCGGGCGCGTCGGCTTCGGCGTGCGTCTGGTCGACGCATTGAACATCGGCGCCATTGCCGGCCTGCCGATCGCATTTGCCGCGTTCTTCTGGGCCAACCGCCTGCTGCCGGTGGACATGGCCCAGCGCGCCAGCGCCGAAGCCAACTGGTTCTTCATCGCCTGGGGCGCCGCGGCCCTGCTCGCACAGATCCGGCCGACACGCGCGATGTGGCGTTTCCAGCTAACGGTGGGCGCGGTGCTGCTGGCGGGCATCCCGGTGCTGAACGTGTTTACGACCAATTCGCACCTGGGCGTGTCGCTGTTCGGCGGACCGGGCCTGCGGCCGGTGGCGGCGTTCGACATCGTCGTCCTGATACTGGGCGCATTGCTGGGCTGGGCCGCCTGGTGGCTGGGACACAAGGCCAAACAGAAAGCAGCGAAAAAGCAGACGGCGGCTGACGCCGGATCGACCTCGACCATGGAGCCCGTATGAGCATGCTATTCCTCAGCAGCGTTTCCCTCGCCTTCAGCGCATTTGCCGCCAAAGGCATCGTGATGGACCGCCACTACGCCGACCTGCACGGCCGCGGCAAGGAGCCGGCGCCAGCCCTGAGAATGCGCATGCGCACACTGGCCTGGCTGGGCCTGGCACTATCCTTCGCCGCCTGCATTGCCGCCCGCGGCTGGCACGTCGGCCCGGTGCTGTGGTGCGGCATCCTGTCGATCGCCGCCTGGACCGTCGCCGCCATGCTCCAATACGCCCCCCGCAAAGTCGCCCAAGGCGCCTGGATCGGCATCCCGGCAGCCGCCGTGACCACCGCCCTCCTCCTGCTACCCTAACATCCGGAACAATTAGGGTCAGAGTCGAATTGTTGGCCAATTTCCCATACGCACCACGAAGTTTTACCGACCCTCAATTTTCTCGCCTCAGCTTGCCAAAAAGACAATTAGGGTCAGAGTCGAATTGTTTGACAACTTTCGAAGTTGCTCATTAATTCGACTCTGACCCTCATTTTTTTCTGGTCAAAAAAGCCGAAAAAAGTACCTCAATCTATTGAGCGATGGCTTTGCTTGCTCGTGCCCATCGTCCTAGTCAAAATCAATTGTTCTTCTCACCAAAACGCCGAAAAAACAATGAGGGTCAGAGTCGAATTGTTTGACAACTTTCGAAGTTGCTCATTAATTCGACTCTGACCCTCATTGTCCCAAACAAACGTTTCCATGCAATTCGTGACCAACCAGAAGATCTCCCCGGCATGTCACAAAGTTGTCAAACAATTCGACTCTGACCCCAATTGGAAGGCAATTGCTTTTTGGGGTCGGAGCGTTACGCTGGGAGGGATGTGTTGGGGAGCGTGGCGGCGAAGGTGCTGCCTTTGCCGGGTTGGGATGTGATCGTCAGCTTGCCGCCGTGGCGCAGCAGCACGTGCTTGACGATGGCCAGGCCCAGGCCCGTGCCCTGCGTTTCGCGCGAGCGGCTCTTGTCCACGCGGTAGAAACGTTCCGTCAGGCGCGGGATGTGTTCCGGGTCGATGCCGATGCCGCAGTCGGTCACCGCAAACGCCAGCGCATCCGGACCGCGTGACCATGCCAGGCGGATCGTGCCGCCGTTGGGCGAGTAGCGCACGGCGTTCGATGCCAGGTTGGCGAAGGCGCTGCGCAGCTCTTCCATGCTGCCCATCACGTCCGGGCCATCCACCGCCACTTCGATCGTGTGCCGGCCGCCCGACAGTGCGCGCGCCTCGGCGGCGATCGATTCGACCAGAATCTTGATATCCACCCGCTCGCGCTTGAGCGGGAATTCGTCCGACTCCAGCCGCGACAGCGTCAGCATGTCCTGGATCAGCCGCTGCATGCGCTGCGCCTGCTCCGTCATCAAGGTCAGGTGCGCCGTGCGCGTGGTCACGTCCAGGCCCGGATCGGCCATCGCGATTTCCAGGAAGCCAACAATCACCGTCAGCGGCGTGCGCAGCTCGTGCGACGCGTTGGCGATGAAGTCACGCCGCATCGCTTCGATCCGCTCGGTGTCGGTCGCGTCGTGCGTGACCAGGATCTGGCGCCGGTTCTCGAACGGGATGATGCGGCATTCGATCTTGCGGCCCCGGAACGCCAGCGTCAGCGGCTGCTCGTAGCGGCCCAGGATGATGTAGTCGATAAAATCAGGATGGCGCACCAGATTGGTCACGCGCAGGCCCTTGTCGCGCTCCATCGTCAGGCCCAGATGGCGCTCGAGCGCCGGGTTGCACCATTCCAGGAACAGCACGTCGTCCATGATGGCGACGCCTTCCGGCAGCAGGTGCATCGCCTGCCGGAAGCGGGCCAGCCACTCGGTCAGTTCGGCCTGGTGCTTCTTGTCGTCGCGCCGCAGGTGGTACAGGCGCGCGAACGCTTCCGTCCAGGCGCCCCAGCCGTCGGGCAGGCGCGTCTCTTGCGGATGCTCGAGCCATTCGCCCAGCTTCTGCAGGTACGACAGTTGCACGATGATGGCCGTGACGGTGGCGGCCAGCGCCAGCGACAGCCCGGCGATCGGCCCGGACCACCACCAGACCAGGCCAGCGAAAGCAAACAACAGCCCCAGGCGCAACAGCGCCGGGACCCAGAACAGCAACTTGGGATTCATCGCGTCCTTCGACACAGACTATTTTTCGGACAGCATGTAGCCGACGCTGCGCACCGTGCGGATCAGGCCATCGGCCGATTTCAGCGCCTTGCGCAGCCGCAGCACGTGCACGTCGACCGTGCGCTCTTCGATGACTGCATGGTCGCCCCACACCTTGTCGAGCAACTGGGCGCGCGAAAACACGCGCTCGCGGTGCGCCAGCAGGTACTTGAGCAGCTTGTATTCGGCATTGCCGATGTCGATCTGCTGGTTCTCGACCGTCACGGTGCAGCTGTTCGGATCGAGCGTCACGCTGCCGGCGCGCAGCGGCGCTTCGGCCAGGTGCGGACTCTTGCGGCGCAGCAGCGCACGTGAACGGGCCAGCAGCTCGCGCGGCGAGAACGGCTTGGTGATGTAGTCGTCGGCGCCGCTGTTCAGGCCCGCCAGCTTGTCTTCTTCCATGCTCTTGGCAGTCAGCATGATCACCGGCAGCTCCTGGAAATCGCGGTCGGCGCGAATGCGCGACAGCAGGCGCAGGCCGCTCTGGTCGGGCAGCATCCAGTCCAGCAGCAGCAGGTCGGGCTTGCCCCGGCTGATGCTGTCCCAGGCGCCGGCCGCCGTATCGGCCGTGCGGATTTCCCAGCCTGCTTCGCGCAGCGAATAGGTCACCAGTTCGACGATCGCCGGCTCATCCTCGACCACGAGGACGGAGGTGGTGTCAGCCATGCTCAAAGTACCGGCGGCTCGCCGAGCGTCGGCTTGCTGTGGCGGATGTCGCGGCCTTCGACCACGTAGATCACGTATTCGGCGATGTTCTTGGCATGGTCGCCGATGCGCTCGATGGCCTTGGCCACCCACAGCGTGTCGAGCGCCGACGAAATCGTGCGCGGGTCTTCCATCATGAACGTGACCATCGTGCGCAGGATGACGCGGAACTCGTGGTCGACCACTTCGTCGCCCGCGATGATCTGCAAGGCCTGCTTGCCGTCCAGGCGCGCGAACGCGTCGAGCGAATCGTGCAGCAGTTCGGACGTCGCCTTGGCGATCGTGCGGATCATGTCGAAATGGGCAAAGCCCGTGGCGCCCCGCTCGTGCAGGCTTTTCGCCGTGCGCGCGACCTTGGTCGCTTCGTCGCCGATGCGCTCGAGGTCGGTGATCACCTTGATCGTGGCCATCACGGTGCGCAGGTCGTTCGCGGTCGGCTGGCGTTTCACGATCAGGTGGCTGCAGGCGTCGTCCAGCGCGACTTCAAGCTGGTTGACGGCCTGGTCTTCGGCCATCACGCGCTCGGCGCGCGCGATGTCACCGATGCGGAAGCATTCCAGCGCTTCTTCGAACTGGGTTTCCACCATGCCGCCCATCAGCAAGACCTGGGAACGGATCCCTTCGAGTTCCTGGTCGTACTGCTTGGATGAATGCTCGCCTGTCATACAAACTCTCCGTCAATATTCTTGTGAAGCCGTCCACGAAGGGACGGCCGAAAAAGGTCAGCCCGCTCGATCAGCCGAAGCGGCCGGTAATGTAGTCTTGCGTTTCCTTGCGCGCCGGATTCATGAAGATCTGGTCGGTCTCGCCGAATTCGACCAGCTCGCCCAGGTACATATAGGCGGTGTAGTCGGAGCAGCGCGCGGCCTGCTGCATATTGTGGGTCACGATCGTGATCGTGTAATCCTGCTTCAGTTCGCTGATCAGTTCTTCGATCTTGGCGGTCGAAATCGGGTCAAGCGCCGAGGTCGGTTCATCGAGCAGCAGCACGTCGGGCTTGACTGCCACGCCGCGCGCGATGCACAGGCGTTGCTGCTGGCCGCCCGACAGCGACAGGCCGCTCTTGGAGAGCTTGTCCTTGGCTTCTTCCCACAGCGCCGCCTTTTTCAGGGCCCACTCGACGCGCTCGTCCATCTCGCCTTTCGACAGGTTTTCGTACAGACGCACGCCGAACGCGATGTTGTCGTAGATCGACATCGGGAACGGGGTCGGCTTCTGGAACACCATGCCGACCTTGGCCCGCAGCATGTTCACGTCGACGCCTGCGTCAAGGATATTGCCGCCGCGGTACATGATTTTGCCTTCGGCGCGCTGGCCCGGGTACAGGTCGTACATCCGGTTCAGGGTGCGCAGCAGCGTCGACTTGCCGCAGCCCGACGGGCCGATGAAGGCCGTTACCTGCTTGGCGTGGATGTCGAGGCTGACATTCTTCAGACTCTGCGTTTTACCGTAAAAGAAGTTCAGGCCTTCGATTTCGATCGTCTTGGCTTTGGCCGCAGCCGGGGTCGGAGTCGTATTGAGCATGGCTTGGTTCATCACTTTATCGTTTATCAGAGTGAATTAATTCGGGGTTTTTTGGCTGAACAGCGTACGCGACAGAATGTTCAGCAGCAACACGGTCGTGGTCACCAGCAATGCACCGGCCCAGGCCAGCGAGCGCCAGTCGTCATACGGGCTCATGGCGTAGGTGTAGATCACCACCGGCAGGTTCGCCAGCGGCGCATTCATGTCATGGCTGTAGAACTGGTTGTTCAGCGCAGTGAACAGCAGCGGCGCGGTTTCACCCGTGACGCGGGCCACGGCCAGCAGCACACCAGTGACGACGCCGGCCTTCACGGCGCGCAGGCGCACGGTCAGGGCCACTTTCCAGTGCGGCGCGCCCAGTGCGTAGGCCGCTTCGAGCAGGCTGGCAGGTACGAGGCGCAGCATGTTGTCGGTGGTGCGAACCACGACCGGAATCGCGATCAGCGACAGCGCAATCGTGCCGGCGTAACCCGAGAAGTGCTGGACCTTGGCCACATAGATGGCGTACACGAACAGGCCGATCACGATCGACGGGGCCGACAGCATGATGTCGGTCACGAAGCGCGTGACTTGCGCAAACTTGTTGTTCTCGCCGTATTCAGCCAGATAGATACCGGCCAGGATGCCGACCGGCGTGCTGATCAGCGTCGACAGACCGACCATCATCACGCTGCCCAGAATGGCGTTGCGCAAACCACCGCCAGGCGTGCCCGGGGCCGGTGTATCGGCCGTGAACAGCGTGGCCGACAGGCCGCCCAGGCCGTTGTACAGCAGCGTGAACAGAATCCAGGCCAGGAAGGCCAGGCCAATGCCCATCGCGCACACCGACATCGTGATGCCGATGCGGTGCGCCAGCAGGCGCCGGCGGTACACCGGGTTCTTGGTAGCAGTATTCATCTCAGTTGCCATCTTATTTCGTGCCTTCGTTACGGGACATACCGAGCAGCATGATCTTGGCCGCCGACAGCACGATGAACGTGATGCCAAACAGGATCAGTGCCAGCGCAAACAGTGACGACGAGTGCAGCGTGCTGGCCGCTTCGGCAAATTCATTGGCCAGTGTCGACGAAATCGAATTACCGGGCGAGAACAGCGAGGCTGACAGCGAGTGCGCGTTACCGATCACGAAGGTCACGGCCATCGTCTCGCCCAGCGCGCGGCCCAGGCCCAGCATGACGCCGCCCACCACACCGTTGCGGGTATAAGGCAGCACGACCTTGCGCACCACTTCCCAACGCGTGCAACCGAGGCCGTACGCCGATTCCTTCAGCACCGTCGGCACGATCTCGAACACGTCGCGCATCACCGAGGCGATGAACGGGATGATCATGATCGCCAGGATCAGGCCGGCAGTCATGATGCCGATGCCCATCGTCGGGCCCTGGAAGATGACACCGATCACCGGCAACTGGCCGATGGTTTCCTTCAGCAGCGGCTGGACGTGGTCGGCGAACATCGGCGCGAACACGAACAGGCCCCACATGCCGTAGATGATCGACGGCACGCCGGCGAGCAGCTCGACGGCGGTGCCCAGCGGGCGACGCAGCCAGGCCGGGCAGATCTCGGTCAGGAACAGCGCGATACCGAAGCTGATCGGGAAGGCAACGGCCAGCGCGATGATCGAGGTGGCCAGCGTGCCCCAGATGGCAATCATGGCGCCGAATTCGTCATTCACCGGATCCCACTCGACGCGGGTGATGAAACCCGGGCCGAACTGCGAGAACGCCGGCGCCGCGCCGATTGCCAGCGAGATGATGATCCCGATCAGCACCGCCAGGACCGTGGCAGCAAACAGCAGCGTGATTTTGTGGAAGAAGAAGTCCTGGATGCGCTGGTTGCGCATCGTCGTGCGCAGTGCAGCGTAACGGCGGGCGTCTTCGGCTGCTGCCTGATCAGGCAGGTCCTGCACGGACAAGGATGGGTGGGCGCTCATATGTGTGGAAGACTCGCTATAAGACTCGTAATCAATATCGTTTTGTCAATATTGCTGGCATGCAGAAGGACCGGTCGAGCCGGTCCTTCGATGATGAAAACTAGTGGATTACCAGAGCGCCTTGCCGGTGGTGTCCTTCAGATTGGTGCGCCAGGCGTCCTGCACGAGCTTGATGACCGGTGCCGGCATCGGCACGTAATCGAGTTCAGCTGCCGAAGCGGCGCCGTTCTTGTACGACCAGTCGAAGAACTTCAGCACTTCCTTGCCCTTGGCGGCGTCTTGCGCCTTGTGCACGAGGATGTACGATGCGCCCGTGACTGGCCAGCTGTCCTTGCCTGGCTGGTCGGTCAGGATGACGGCGAAGCCCGGGGTGCCCGACCAGTTGGCGCCCGCAGCGGCGGCCTTGAAGGCATCGTCGCTTGGTTGCAGGAACACGCCATCCTTGTTCTGGAGCTGGGTGTGCGACATCTTGTTCTTCTTGGCATAGGCCCACTCGACGTAGCCGATGCCGCCCTTGATGCGCTGCACGTTGGCGGCCACACCCTCGTTGCCCTTGCCGCCCACGCCCACTGCCCACTTGACGGTAGTGCCGGCGCCGACCTTGGTCTTCCACTCCGGGCTCGACTTCGACAGGAAATCGGTCCACAGGAACGACGTGCCCGAGCTGTCGGCGCGGCGCACGACGGTGATGTCGGCGTCCGGCAGTTTGACGCCCGGGTTCAGCGCGGCGATCTGCGGCGCGTTCCACTTGACGATCTTGCCCATGTAGATGTCGGCGATGACGGCGCCGCTCAGTTTCATCTGGCCCGGGGCGATGCCCGCCAGGTTGACGATCGGCACGACGCCGCCCATCACGGCCGGGAACTGGAACAGGCCGGCGGCGTTGAGTTCAGCGGCGGCCAGCGGCATGTCGGACGCGCCGAAGTCGACGGTCTTGGCCTTGATCTGCTTGATGCCGGCGCCGGAACCGACCGACTGGTAATTCAGGCCATTGCCCGATGCTGCCTTGTACAGCTCGGCCCATTTGGCGTAGATCGGATAAGGGAACGTCGCGCCTGCGCCGGTGATGTTGGCGGCTTGGGCGGTTGCGGTGAATGCCGAAGCGGCGACGGCGATCGAAACGAAGAGATGCTTCATGCGCATATCTGATCCTCTGAAAATAGAACGACGGGACGATCCCGCTGACGATGAAGCGCAGTCTAGCGGGCGAATATGACAAGTTCATGACATATTCTGAAATGTGACATGAACATGACACGGCCGCAAGCATGGCATTGCAGAGGCCGGCGTGGCGCGCGGCTGGCCACTGGCCATCCTGTTCCCCTTGCGCCAGCCTTGTAAATACCACGCCAGCTGCTAACCTGATGGTGTCGTCACCACATGGAGGGGATGCCCGAAGGCGTTGAACAATGTATGTTGGACATGATGGTCATGGGGATTCTTGGGGGGCTGGCAGCGCTGGTCGCGTTCGAGATCTACCAGGAAGTACGTGGCAGTTCCAGGCAACTTGAAGACCGCTATCACGAATAGCGACAAACCCGCTCAGCGGGTCAGCAGCGAGCGGCGAGGCCCCAGGGCGCTCGCCGCTTGTCATGTACAGGGTCGGGATCAGCGCAAGAAGCGCGCCAGCGCGGTCACCCCTGCCAGGTCGAGACTCTGGAACTTGAACCCCACTTTGTATTCGCCACCGCTGAAGATGCAGTGCAGCGCTTTTGCGTGCGTATCGATTGTCGTGAAGCGACCGTCGATCATCAGGTCGAAACGCAGTTGGCTGGACAACCCGACCGGGACCGGGTCGGGGATATTGACACTGATGCCGTTGGCGCTGATATCGACGCTTTTGCCGCTGAATGGCGTCCGGCCATCGATGGCCAGCAAGACTTTGGTGCGCAGTACTTTGCGCGGGGATTGCCTCTGCTCTTGTAACACGTGTTTCCCATGATGCCGAAAAAGAGACACTATTATAAGAACAACCCGGCAATCCGGCACGCCATTGTTGCGTTGTGCCGGCTTGCCGGTGACCAGCGCGCCTAGTCGAGTTCGCGCAATTTGTTGAACGCTTCCTCGATGCGTTCGACGGCGATGATCGTCATGCCTTCGATTTTCTGCTTGGGCGCATTCGCTTTCGGGATCACAGCAATCGAAAAGCCGAGCTTGGCCGCTTCGCGCAGGCGTTCCTGGCCACGTGGCGCCGGCCGGATTTCACCGGCCAGGCCCACTTCGCCAAATACGACGAGCCCGCGCGGCAAGGGCTTGCTGCGCATCGATGAATTGATCGCCAGCAGCACGGCCAGGTCGGCCGCCGGTTCGGTGATCTTCACGCCGCCGACCGCGTTGATGAACACGTCCTGATCGAACGCGGCAATGCCGGCGTGACGGTGCAGCACCGCCAGCAGCATCGCCAGCCGGTTCTGCTCGAGGCCGACCGACAGGCGACGCGCATTGGGCAGGTGGCTCGTGTCGACCAGCGCCTGGATCTCGACCAGCAGCGGGCGCGTGCCTTCCTGCGTGACCATGACGCACGAACCCGGCACCGGTGTGTCGTGCTGCGACAGGAACAGCGCGGACGGATTCGACACGCCTTTCAGGCCCTTCTCGGTCATCGCGAACACGCCCAGCTCGTTGACGGCGCCGAAGCGGTTCTTGATTGCCCGCACCAGGCGGAAGCTCGACTGGGTATCGCCCTCGAAATACAGCACGGTATCGACGATGTGTTCTAGCACGCGCGGGCCGGCCAGCGCGCCCTCTTTCGTCACGTGGCCGACCAGGATGATCGTCACGCCAGTCTGCTTGGCCACGCGCGTCAGTTGCGCCGCGCATTCGCGCACCTGGGCCACCGAGCCGGGGGCCGACGTCAGCGCATCGGAATACACGGTCTGGATCGAGTCGATCACCGCCACTTCAGGCTTCAGGTCGGCGATCGTGCCCAGAATTTTCTCGAGCTGGATTTCGGCCTGCAATTTGAGGTCTTGCGCGTCGACCGCGAGCCGGCGCGCACGCAGCGCGATCTGGGCGCCGGATTCTTCGCCGCTCACATATAACGTGGAGCGCGTTTTCGACAAACTGGCCAGCGCCTGTAGCAGCAGCGTCGACTTGCCGATGCCAGGGTCGCCGCCGATGAGCACGACGCCGCCGGCCACCAGGCCGCCACCCAGCACGCGGTCGAATTCCTCGATGCCGGTACCAAAGCGCGGCACATCGATGGCCTCGATATCGGCCAGCGACAAGACCGGCGCGGTCTGCGCCAGCGCGCGGTGCGGGGTTTGCGACATGCGGTTTACGCCTGGCGCCTCGACAACGGTCTCGACCATCGTGTTCCAGGCCTTGCAGTCGGCGCACTGCCCCATCCAGCGGGTGGCGATCGCGCCGCATTCGGAGCAGGTGTAATTGGTTTTTGCTTTTGCCATGTTCTCTATCGGTTATCCATCGGTGCCAAGGCGGCCTTCGGCGATGCGTACGCGCGGCGCGACGGCGCACATCAATTCGTAGCCGATCGTCCCGGCGGCGTGGGCCACGTCGTCGATCGGCAGGCCGTCACCCCACAGCGTGACCTTGCTGCCGATGCGCGCATTGGGTACTAGCGAGAGGTCGACTGTCATCATGTCCATCGAGACGCGGCCGATCAGCCCCGTGCGCACGCCATCGACGATCACCGGCGTGCCATGCGGCGCGCTGCGCGGGTAGCCATCGGCATAGCCGCAGGCGACCACGCCGATCGTCATCGGGCTGTCGGCCACGAAGCGGCTGCCGTAGCCGACCGTGTCGCCGCGCTCGATGTGCTGGATGCCGATGATTTCCGAGCGCAGCGTCATCGTCGGGCGCAGGCCGAAATCGCTGGCGCTGCGCCCGCCCGGCGTGCCGCCGTACAGCATGATGCCGGGGCGGACCCAATCGTTGGACAGGTGTTCGGCAAGCTCGGCTTGATGCAGCACGCCGCCCGAATTGGACAGGCTGCGCTCGCCGGGCAAGTCGCCGGCGCCGATCTGGAAACGGCGCACCTGCTCGGCGATGGTCAAGAGCGGGTGTTCGAGTTCGTCGGCGTTGGCGAAGTGCGTCATGTGCGTGATGTTGCGCACGTCGGGAATCGCGCGCAGGCGTTTGTAGGCGGCCGCGTAGTCCTCTGGGCGCAGACCAAGGCGGTTCATGCCCGTGTTCATTTTCAGGTAAATGTCGATCGGGCGGTATAGCTGCGTGTATTCGAGCAGCTTGATCTGTTCGACCGAGTGCACGGCCGTGACGATATTGTGTTCGGCCAGCAGGGGCACGTCGGCTGCTTCGAAGAATCCCTCTAATAACAGGATAGGCTTGATCCAGCCAAGTTCGCGCAGGCGGATGGCGTTTTCGAGCTCGATCAGGGCCAGGCCATCGGCCGTGGCGAAGCCGTGCATCGCGCGCTCCAGGCCGTGACCGTAGGCATCGGCTTTGACGACCGCCCATATTTTCGCCATAGGCGCGCAGGTGCGGGCCTGCGACAAATTATGCTGCATCGAATCCGGGTGGATGGTGGCAAAGAGTGGGCGCGGCATGGTCGGCGATCGAGGTGGAATCGGTACGAAAAGAAGGAGTGGCTATTCTACCGGAGCATGCCCGGGGGCGTTGCCGGGGCAGTCACGGTGCATCGTACGGCTTCGCCACGCTAGCCATTCATGGTATAAAGCAACCCGGACCGAACTTTAGAATTTTAGAATGAACCGTGGTTTTTATACCATCATGGCGGCGCAGTTCTTCTCGTCGCTGGCAGATAACGCGCTCCTGTTTGTCGCGATCAGCCTGCTCGTCGCAATGGACGCCCCGGCATCGCTCACTCCGCTGCTGAAGCTGTCGTTCGTCCTGTTCTATGTGTTGCTGGCCGCTTTCGTCGGCGCCTTCGCCGACGCGCTCAACAAGGGCCGCGTGATGTTCATCGCGAACATCATCAAGGTGTTCGGCTGCGCGCTGATGTTCTTCACGGTCCACCCATTGATTTCATACGCTGTTGTCGGCTTCGGCGCGGCCGTGTATTCGCCCGCCAAGTACGGCATCCTGACCGAACTGCTGCCGCCAGAAAAACTGGTGCCGGCCAATGGCTGGATCGAGGGCTTGACGGTGATGTCGATCATCCTCGGCACGGTGCTGGGCGGCACGCTGGTGAGTCCGCGCGGCTCGGGCTTCTTGCTGTCGTTCGACCTGCTGCCGCGCATCGGCATCGACACACCGGCCGAGGCCGCGATGGCCGTCGTCGTCGCAATCTATATTCTGGCCGCCATCTTCAACCTGCGCATCCCGGACACCGGCGCGCGCTACGAGCACCAGGAACGCAATCCGATCAAGCTCATCACCGACTTCGCCAATTGCTCGGCCACGCTGTGGCGTGACAAGCTGGGCCAGATTTCGCTGGCGGTCACGACCTTGTTCTGGGGCGCCGGCGCCACGCTGCAATTCATCGTGCTCAAGTGGGCGGAAGCATCGCTCGGCTTACCGCTGGACCAGGCGACGAACCTGATCGGCGTGGTCGCGATCGGCGTCGCGCTGGGCGCCGCGATGGCCGCCCGCATGATCCCGCTACGCAAGTCGCTCACCGTGATCCCGATGGGCATCATCATGGGCCTGGTAGTCACGAGCATGGTGTTCGTGAAATCGGTCACGCTGGCCTACCCGCTGCTGGCCTTCATCGGCTTCCTGTCGGGCTTCTTCGTGGTCCCGATGAACGCGCTGCTGCAGCACCGCGGCCACGTCCTGATGAGCGCCGGCCACTCGATCGCAGTGCAGAACTTCAACGAGAACCTGTCGATCCTGACGATGCTCGCCGCCTACGCAGTGATGATCACGCTGAACCTCGACCTGAACATCATTATCGTCATCTTCGGCCTGTCCGTCGCCGGCATCATGCTCCTGATCCAACGCCGCCACCTGCTGAACCAGCGCGAACACGACTCCCTCGGCCTGATCGGCGAAGGCAAACACTAAACTAGGGTCAGTGTCGAATTGTTTGACAACATTTCGCCTGGCCCCTTTCCCTGAAGCCTCGCCTGCTCGGCATCCCCAGCAGGAAATAGCTCACGACAGTCACTCTGTCCCCACCTTTCTCGCTTTCGTGAGAAATTGCTCAATAATTCGACTCTGACCCTAATTGTTTGGCAGGCCTGAACTTGCTGGCCACTACGCATTTGTCAGCGCTTTCCGATCCGATTCAGCCATCGGCTGAACTTGATGCTAGCGGTCATGCAAAACGAGTCCAGCAAGCAAAAAATTAATTAGGGTCAG
>Ga0308159_1000389_pt1 | contig 107378 bp, 98 predicted proteins | sample PhyCR1_FD_201040 | JGI IMG/M metagenome (GOLD analysis project Ga0308159, IMG submission 201040) | Phyllosphere microbial communities from UC Gill Tract Community Farm, Albany, California, United States - DLSLC.R1 | ecosystem: Host-associated > Plants > Phyllosphere > Unclassified | place: USA...
CGCCAAAGTGGAACGGTGAATGGCAGCTTGTGCTCCCACTCGTGCTCAAGGCACCTGCGGCCTTCAGCTTGCCATTCACCGCTCTCACTCCAGATTCTAATCTCTAATCAAGACACAAGCGGCCTTGCGCCGCGATGGGCCGCAAAGCGGCCCCAGGATTGCAGCTTCGCAGCGGATATTCCGGGGGCCGCTGCGCGGCCCATCGCGGCACGAGGCCGCTCCCACAGGGGGGGGCGCGTAGGCTCTGAGGAACGCCAGGAGGCGTGTGCCGAGCGATCTCTTTAACAGCCCAGGCTACCGCCCAAGCCCATTCCACCCGTCCAATCAGCGGCGCGCATCCAGCCGCGCCACGTCACCGCCCGGCAGGGTCGGCTCTGGCACAGGGCTCAACCACACATTGACGTTGTCCACGCTGTCCTGGTTGAGCTGACCCGCCCAACGATTGAGCAGGAACAGATTGGTGATGAAGTCATATTGCGTCTTGAGCAAATCACGACGCGCCTTGAACTCGTTCTGCACGCTGGTGAGCACATCCACCGCGTTGACCACCCCGTAACTGAACGCCTTCTGCGCCGCCACGCTGGACTGCTGGGCCGAGGACAGGGCGTTGCGGTTGGCGCGGATCTTGTCCACCGCCGCCTGGGCCGTGAGGAAGGCCGTGGTGGTTTCCTTCACCACCTGGCGGCGAATGCCTTCGAGCTGTTCTTCGGCCGCCAGCTGCTCGTCATACAAGCCACGCACACGGGCCGAGGTGGAGCCACCGCTGTAGATCGGGATCTTCACCCCAAGGCTTGCCACATAGCTGTCGCTGCGCGGCGCCTGGGTGTTGTCGTAACCCTGGTCACTCTGCTGGGCGCTCAGGCTCAGGGACAGCTGCGGATAGTGCTCGCCCTTGCCTTCACGCACGGCCGCCATGGCCGCCTCGGCACCGCTGCGCGAGGCCTTGAGCTGCGGGTTGGTTTCCACGGCCTGGGTCAACCACTCCTGCAAAGGGCGGGTGGGCGCCTGCAGCGCCACATCGTTACGCACCCGGCTCAGCGGTTCGGTGATGGGCCGACCGACGATCTCGGCCAGCGCTTCACGGCTGACCTGCACCTGGTTGCGGGCTTCCACCTCCTGGGCGGCCAGGAAGTCGACGCGCGCCTGCATGTCCAGCTTGTCGGTGATCTTGGCCATCTGCCGGTCGAACATGCTGGTGACACGGTCCAGGTTTTTCTGGGTGGCGCGACGCTCGGCCTGCACCAGCGCCAGTTCGTCGTCGGCGGCCAGGGCTACGAAGTAGCGTTTGGCCAGGTCGACCGTGGCTTCGGCCAGGGTATCTTCGGCCTGCTGGCCCTTCTGGTCCTTGACGCTCTTGGACTTCTGGTACCGCTCCCAGGCCGGCTTGTTGTACAGGTACTGGGTCAGGCTCAACGAATAGCTTTCGTTATTGTAGATGTCGCGGTCGATCTCGTTCTTGCGCAGCACGCGGCTGGTGTTGGCGTTGGCCGACACCTGCGGCAGCAGGCCGCCCAAGGCTTCGCGCTGCTGGGCTTCGGCAGAGCGCGCGCGGGCATAGGCGGCGAGCACCCGAGGGTCTTCCAGCCTGGCCTCACGGTACAGACCGGCCAGGTCCAGCGTGTAGGTCGACGCCGACACCGCCTTGGGCACGTCAGCCGGCGCGCCCTTCCCTTCCACGGCCACCGCCTGGCAGGCGACCATGCACATCAGCATTCCAGGTAGCAAACGCAGCACAATCATTCCTCGATCAGCGATTCGGCGAACATGTTGCGGGCCGGTTTGAGCAGGTACTGCAGCATGGTGCGGTCGCCGGCGTTGATCAGCACTTCAGCGGGCATGCCGGGGTGCAGCTTGCGGCTGCCGAGCTTCTTCATGCCATCTTCGGTCACCTGCACACGCACCAGATAGTAGGTGTCGCCGCTGCGCTCGTCGGTCAGGCTGTCCGCCGAAATGCGCACCAGCTTGCCCTCGATGACCGGCGTGGTGGCCTGATTGAAGGCGGTGAAACGAATGTCTGCGGTTTTACCCAACTCCAGACGGTCGATGTCCCGCGTGGCCACCTTGGCCTCCACCACCAGCTCCGACTGCGCAGGCACGATATCCAGAATCGGCGTAGCTGCACTGATCACACCACCAATGGTGTGCACCTTCATGTCCAGCACCATGCCGCTTTCAGGTGCGCGTATCACCACACGCGACAGGCGGTCACGCAGGGCTGCTTCTTTTTCCTGAAGGTCGAAAACCTGAGCCTGAACGTCAGAAAGCTCGTTGGCCACGTCGGAATCGAATTTCTTCTTCAACTGCACGATCTGCAATTCGGTTTCACCAATCTGCAGATTGGTCTTGGTGATGTTGGACCGATGGTCCGCCACTTCGGTCTTGAGCATGTCCAGCTTGCGCTCCTGCTCGAGCAGGCGCTGATTGTCCACGAAGCCTTCGGCCAGCAACTCCTTGAGCTGCTTGATTTCACCGGTGTACGACTTCTCCAGCCCGCTCTTGGTCCCGATCATGTCGTTCAAACCAGCGATCTGCTGTTTCATCTGCTGGATGCGCTCGCGGTTGACCGAGATCTCACCCTGCAACGAGTTGCGCCGTGCGTTGAACACCTGCAACTCACCCGCCATGGCCTCTTGAGCACGGACCGAGTCGGTGCCATCCATTTTGACCGGCGGGATTTCGTTCAGGCCGTCGCGTTCCGCCCGCAGGCGTGCTTCTTTATAACGCGCCACGATCAGCTGGTTGCGGGTGGACTCGTATTCGGCGCTGAGCTGGGACTCGTCCAGCACGATCAGCGGGTCGCCCTTCTTGACCAGGTCGCCGTCACGGGCCAGCAGTTCCTTGACGATGCCGCCCTCAAGGTGCTGCACGGTCTTGCGGTAGTTCTGCACGGTGACCACACCGGAACCATGCACAGCGTTGCTGAGTGGCGCGAAGGCCGCCCAGCTGCCGAAAATACCGAATGTAACGAAGACGATGGTCAGGCCGATGCGGCGAATGCCGCGATCGGACGTGGGCATGTCGTCGAAATTGTGATCGAAGGTAGTGATCGCTTTACTGCTCATCTAGAAATCCTTTCACACGCCGGTGCTGGTGGTAGTGGCAGGCGCGGCAGCGGGGGCTGCGGGCGGCGCGGCATTGGGTGCAGCGGGCGGGGTGGCCGGTGGCGTGGCATTGGGTGCAGCAGGCGGCGCGGCCGGGGGCTGGCCAGGCGCGGGCTGAGCGACCCGCTGCTGGCCTTTAGCCTGTTGCGCTGCCAGCTCGGCGATCACGCGGTCGCGTTCGCCGTACAGCGAAATGGTACCGCCCGACATGACCAGAATACGGTCCAGGCGGGTTAGGATGTTGGGGCGGTGCGAGACGATGAAGACCGTGGCACCGGTTGCCTTGAGCTTTTGCAGGGCCACGCCCAGGGCGCGCTCACCCACATCGTCGAGGTTGGAGTTAGGCTCGTCGAGCACCACCAGGCGCGGGTTGCCATAAATGGCACGGGCCAGGCCAATACGCTGACGCTGACCGCCGGACAGGTTGACGCCGTCGCTGCCGATTACTGTGTCGTAGCCATCGGGCAGCATGAGGATCATCTCGTGCACGCCGGCCATCTGGGCCGCTTCCACTACCTTTTCCGGGTCGATCTTGTCGAAGCGGGCGATGTTCTCGCTGATGCTGCCTTCGAACAGCTCAATGTCTTGCGGCAGGTAGCCAACGTATGGGCCAAGGGCCTGCTTGTCCCAGCTGGCGATATCGGCGCCGTCGAGGCGGACCACGCCGTGCTGTGGGGGCCAGATGCCCATCAGGGCACGCACCAGTGTGGATTTACCGGCAGCACTTGGGCCGACGATGCCGACAATGGAACCGGCCGGGGCCACGAAGCTGATGCTGCGGATGACCGGGGCCTTGGCGCCAGGCGGGGCGACGATCAGGTTTTCGACCTGAATGTGGCCTTCCGGGGCTGGAAGCGGCATGCGCTCAGGTTCGTTTTTCAGGTCGTCCATGACTTTGCTGAGGCGGTCGTATTGAACTTTGGCGGCGACGAAACCTTTCCAGCTGCCGATCATCTGGTCGATGGGGGACAGCGCGCGGCCCAGCAGCAGGGAACCTGCCATCAGAAGGCCAGGGTTGATTTCGTGCGTCACAACTAGATAGGCGCCCATTGCCAGCATGATGGACTGCGACCAAATGCGGAACGTCTTGGAGGTAGAACTGATCACGCCGCCCTTATCACTGGCATTGGACTGCAACAGCATGATGTTGCGCTGGCGCTTGGCCCACCGGTTCATCAAGGTGTCGAGCATACCCATCGACTCAATGACCTCGGCATTGCGCAGGGTCCTGTTCGTTACCACGTTGGACGCTACGTTCTCCTTGTTAGCTTCGGCCAATGCACCGCCAGTGGACCGATGGTTGACGAAAGCCAGCACAGTCAATACCGCGCCACAAAACAGGGTCATCCAGCCGAACCATGGATGGAAGAGGAACATTACGATGGTGTAGATGGGGAACCACGGGGCATCGAAAAATGCGAAAAGCCCTGGCCCTGTTAAGAACTGGCGCAGCGAGGTGAGGTCGTTGAGGGACTGCGCCGTTGCGTCAGAGCCGCCGCTGTTAAGCGCACGCTTGAAGCTCGCCCTATATACGTCGCGGCTGAGCATCACATCCAGGCGATTACTGATGCGCACCATGATGCGCGAGCGCACCCACTCCAAGGCACCCATTGTCACGACCAACACAGTCATGATCAGCGTAAGCATGAGCAAGGTGGAGGTGCTACTGGACGGTACCACGCGACCCGATACCTGGATCATGAAGAACGTGGGCACCAGCATCAGTGCGTTGACGAAGAAACTGAAGAAGCCTACCGAAAGGAAGCTGCTTTTGCAGGCTCTAAGGGCGGCTTGCAGAGTGTTTTCGGATTGATAACTCATGGTGTCCGTACTGAGGAGTGGCGAAAGCGGCGGGCAGTGTAACACCCACCAAAGAAGGCAGCGTGTCAGATTGCTCCTTGAGCCGCTTTGTTCAGCGACGAACAGTAGAATTTCATGAAATGTTTGATCAGAACGGAAACAGGCAGTTGCTTGAGCGGTCAGAGTGACAAACGGCTAGATACCTTGAAACCGGCGAAAACTAGACGCCAGAAAACCACCAAAACTAGCCATGTCTGCATGCCAATGTCTTAAGTCTTTGATTTCAGGCGAATTTTTTGAAACTAGCAACGTCCTACCCTGCTACTCAGTTATGTACAAAAAGCGGCGAAAGATCGTCCCGCTTATAGCTAAGTTCCCCACTGATATGAATTTTTTTTTAGATTTCTTGGTTGACATCTTCCCCCTCCGGCGGCATCTTCGCCACTCGCAAGGAGCCTTCAATGGCAGTTCAGTGTATGCACGGGTTTGAGCACGTTAGCTACCAGTGTTATTGCTTAAAAGGAGCTTAACAACGCCATGTCTATGCCTTCGCAAACCCTGGACGGCCTGAAAATCAGCTCCCGGGTCACCCTGCTCGAACCGGGCATGTATATCTTCAGGTACGCCTCCCAGCCCCCGGCAGACAAACCCGTCTGCATCGCGTTGCAACAAGCGCCGCTAGGTAAAGGCTCCATCGATTTCTTCCCCGCCGAGGGCGTCAGCAAAAACATGCTGACCAAGCTCGGGGACACCATCGTCGCCAGGGTCAAAGGCGGTGTCACCACCGTGCTGATCACTGAGTACCACATGTTCGACGAAGTGATCGAGCCTGTGGATTTGCGTATTGATCGCATCGACACCTCCCCCGCCATCATGCGTACCTTCGCAGTCGTGGCGAGCACCGACCCTTCGCAAGCCATCGCCGCCAGCACCAAGCCGCTGCCGATTACCTTAACCGCCCACCTGAGCCAAAGCGGCGAAGTCGTGTCCGGTGAAGGCTGGGTTGGCGAGCCGGGCGCCGATGAATTTATCGATTCTTTCGCCATCGACTGGGCCGAGAAGCCTGTCGGTGTCGACCTTCTTTATACCTGCATGGTGGCCGGCTCCGGCCCATGCCGCAATGTCTCGACAGGCACCACAGTCGGTGCCCGTGGCCAGGGGCTGCCGCTGATCTGTGTTGGTTTCAGCCTGGTAGGCCCGCTGCGCAAGCATTACGAATTAACCGGCCTTGTTGTTTTCAAAAACACGGAACCACAACGCCTGGTCGCGAATCAGATGATGCACGGCCCCACCGGCAACGAGCCGCTGGTGGCCTTGCACCTCGCCCTAACACCCGTAACGAAGATGAACGCTGCCCGCCTTAAGTCTCCGTGGGAAAACTCTGCGTCCGAGCAGAATACTATTGCAGCGGGCCACATGGCCTGAAGTAACAGGAATACATCATGCAATACGATAGCCCTCAGTCGAGCAGCGCTCTGCAAGACACCCTGAACGCCGATAGCGCCAACCTGTCCGAAAACACCATCGCTGCCATCAGCAGCCTGCTGAACCTGGACTCCGTTGAAAACGTCAACATCGCTGGCATCGAAGGCAACGTTGTTCAGCTGCCAACTTCTGGCCAAGCTGACATCGTTCTCGGCGAAGTCGAAGGCGCCCAAGGCGACCAAGTGGTTGTCGACCTGGCTGCTGCCGAAGCCGCTGGCGTTAGCGCCTACGTGCTGCAGAGCGATGCCAACCTGGTTGTTGACCTGCAAGGTCAAGCAGCTGCTGGCGACGTTCAACTGTTCGCTGCTGCCCTGGCTCCAGCCGTTGATACCTCGGCCATCGAGCTGGTAGTTGCAACTGGCAATGGTGACGACGTCATCACTGTCAAAGGCGACCAGAACACCCTGATCGACGCTGGCGACGGCAACGACACCATCGTGACCGGCAACGGCAACAATACCGTTATCGCTGGCCTGGGTAACAACAACGTGACCACCGGTTCGGGCGATGACACCATCATCCTGAGCGGCAGCGACCACGCTGACATCGTCAACGCTGGCGCTGGCTTCGACATCGTTCAGCTGGACGGTTCGCGCGACGACTACACCTTCACCGTCGGCAACAACTTCAACGTCAACCTGACCGGCAACCAAACTGCCGCCATCACTGACGCTGAGTTCCTGACCTTCGTTAACGGTGACACCACCGAAACTGTAGCCCTGGCTCACAGCGACGAAGAAGCAGCTGCCCTGCGCCTGTACCAAGGCATCCTGGGTCGTGACGCTGATGCATCCGGCGCCAAAGACTTCACCGCCCTGGTAAGCGAAGGCACTTCGCTGACCGACATCGCCAACCAGTTCCTGAACTCGGCTGAGTTCGCTGGCGCTGCTTCGGCCCAAGACATCAACGAGCTGTACCAGGCTATCCTGGGCCGCGCCGCTGATGAAGAAGGCTCGACTGCATGGCAAGCCGTGCTGGCCAACGGTGGCAACCTGAACGACGTAGCTGCTGGTATCGCTCTGTCGAACGAAGCCATCCAGCTGGATCAGTCGAACGGTGACTTCGTCCGCGAACTGTACGAAAACGTACTGGGCCGAGAAGTTGAGCAAGAAGGCCTGGACGCTTGGGTATCCCAGCTGTTCAACGGCACCAGCCGCGCCGAAGTGGCCGCTGGCATCGTTGGCTCGGCTGAAGCTGCTCAGAAGTCCAATAGCGACTTCATCGACTCCCTGTACCAGTCCGCACTGGGCCGCGAAGCCGATGCAACTGGCAAAGCTGCTTGGGAAGCTGTCCTGGACAACGGCGGCACTCACGCCGACGTGGCCCTGGGCATCGTTGGTTCCAACGAAGCCATCGCAAACATCGACAACGTCGTTGTACTGCACGGCCAAGTGTAACTAGCCCTGTCGTAGCGAAACGTACACCCGGCCGCAAGGCCGGGCGTATGCCAAAGGGGGCGGCTTTCGAGTCGCCCTTCTTTTTATTTTTTGTAGCCAAGCCAAGCTTATGTCCAGACAACTCGACCATGGGCGAGAAACGCTCATGGACATCTTCCACCGCCACCGTCAGGCCAACGAGCACGACGCGGCGGCAACTGCACTCGAACGTGCGTTGCAGATCCCCGAGTACCGGGCCGAAGCACTCGTATGGAAAGGCATCGCGGCTTTGCCGCAGACGCCCAAGCTGGCTTTTTTATTTTTTGCCGAGGCCGCCAAGGCCCTGCCCGACCGGGCAGATATCCACGCACTGGTGGGGCGTAGCCTGCTGGCGCAAGACCAGCCCTCATTGGCCACGCGCTACCTGACCAACGCCTGGAAACTTCAGCCCAATGACCTTGGCCTGCGCCTGACCCTCTGGGAGGCCCGCAGCCTTTCGGAAACACCTGCGGACGTGCGCCGGATGATTCTGGCCCACCTGCCCGATATCCATACAGGCAAAGAGCTGGCGGTTGTGCTGAAGCTGCTTGCCGCACAAAGCGATGCTCCCAGTACTGTCGGGGTTGTGCGTTATCTGCCTGATCAGAAGGAAATCCAAGGCTGGGCAGTCGATTTGCAGAACCTGCAAGTGCCCGCCTCTATTCAAATCGAAGCCAACGGCGGGCGCATCAACGCGACCGCAACTGTCAGCCATCCGCTGCTCAGCGCAGCAGGCCTGCCGGCAAGCCATGGCGGGTTACGGGTGAGCGTGCCTAACCCAACGCCTGCGGTTACGCTGCAATTCGCCAATGGCACGCCCCTGCTCGGCAGTCCGGTTTACGCAATGCCAGTCTTCGTCCCCCCCGCCAGTGCGGGGGGTGGCGAAAACAACCCGGTGGATGTACTGATACCGGTCTATAACGGCCTCGAAGAAACACTGGAGTGCATCAACAGCGCGCTGGACGCCCGCAAATTGAACCGCACTGCGCATCGCCTGGTGGTCATCGAAGACAAGACGCCCGTCCCGGCGCTGGCCAAGGCGCTTAAACTGCTGGCTGCCAAAGGCAAGATCACGCTGATACAAAACTCGGTAAATCTTGGGTTCATCCGCACGATGAACCGCGCCATGGCCCTGAGCCCGAACAAGGACGTGGTGTGGCTAAATGCCGATACCCGCGTGCACGGTGCCTGGCTGGATCGCTTGCGTGAAGTGGCTTATAGCGACGAACGCATTGCATCGGTGACGCCGTTCACCAACAACGGCGAGTTGATGAGCTTCCCACGCAGCCAGATTTGCCACGACATGCCCAGCGCCAAGGCGCAGGCCGAACTGGATGAATTGGCCCGCCAAGCCGCCAGCCCGCCGGTGGAAATCGAGACGGGCTGCGGCTTTTGCCTGTACATCAAGCGGGCGGCACTCGATGAGGTGGGCTACCTCGATGAGGTGCACTTGGCCCGCGGCTATGGTGAAGAAACTGACTGGTGCCTGCGGGCCCGCAGCCACGGTTGGCGCCATATGGGTGCGCCCAACGTGTTTGTGGCGCACCAGGGCGGTATTTCGTTCGGGGCCGAGAAGGTACTGCGTGTGGCGATGAACAACGCCACATTGCGCAAACGCTACCCGGACGCATCGGCGCGCTATAAAGCATTTTGCCTGCGCGACCCCATCAAACCTGCACGCCAGGCCCTGCAGCAGGCTCGCTTTGAGCACTTGACGCGTAAGCCGGTAAGTCAGCGGAATGCCTGCTGGCAACCGGGTACTGACCATACGCTCCGCATTCACGATGGCTCCATGCCAGAAGCGGGCTTCAGCTTGAGTTATCACCAGAGCAGCCACAGCACCTGGGTGCTGGTGACCGCACCATTGAGCCCTCTACCGCTGAATCTTGAATTCGAGCTGCCGAACGATTTCACCCGCTTGGTCGAGTGCCTGCGCAATCTACCATTGCAGGCAATCGTGTATGAGCACTTGGCACGGTGCCCGGTGGGCTTATGTGATCTGCCGGCAATGTTGGACATTCCGTATAGCATCCAGTGCCGTGATGACCGTTTGCTCGATCAACAGGGCGATTACGACTGGCAACGGTTTGCCCGTGAGGCTGCAAGCGTCGTGGTGCCGTGGCCGGCGCTCAAGCCCATCTATAGCGATGCATTGCCGGACGCCAAGCTAATGGTGGAGGCAACCCCGGTGGATAACGACGCCCCCACGCATGCGCCGCAGTTGCTGATGATAGGTGACTGCCTGCGCGATCAGGGGACTGCCCTCGCTTGGCTGGATGCCGCTCGTCACATCAGCCAGGCTGGGCTACCCATCCGTTTGCTTGCGTACGTCGATAGCCCTTGGCTGAATCAGTTGCAGTCCACCGGTAGTGTCAAGCTTTTACCAGAAGTGGAAGACTTCAGTCTGGCCGAGCGTGCTCAAGCCGCTGGCTGTAATGGTGTGCTGAGCCTGACCAAGTATCCTTGCAGTGGCTGGTTGGCGCCTAGTTTGGCGACCCAATTGGGCGTACCACTGTTTGCCCGCCCTACCCCGCTGGGAAGCGACAATGGGGCCATCGACCTTAACAATTTGCCTTTCACCCTGAGCCTGGCCCAATGACCGAACACGTTATGGAACAACCGCAGACGAAAGTGTCCGTCACTCAATCTGACTTCAGCGGGGCCATCCTCGGTCTTCAAGGCGATGTGCTGCACGGCTGGGCGATGGACAACGCGCAGCAAGAACACCGTCCTATCGTGGAGGTCTTCATTGACGGCGCCAGCGTCGCACTTGTGCGGGCTGACCAGTATGAGCCGAAGGCGCCGACGGGCGACCAGTTCCACGGTTTTGCGGTGCAGCTACGCCAACGCTGGCTTGATAAGGCACGGTTGATTACTGCTCAGATTGCTAATCAGACGTTCGTATTGGAGGGGCAACTCTCGCTGCCGGTCCCGCCTAGTGAGGACAGTGCAGGTATCGCTTCACAGGTTTGGCACACCGGCGGTTTGCGTGTGGCTGGCTGGTGCTGGGATCCGAAATCACCCGATCGGCACGTTGAAGTAACGGTGCGAGAAGGCGATCGAGTGATTAGTAAGGCCGCCTGTGATGAGCACAATCAAGTCTTGGCCTATCGGACGTCCAGCAAACACGGCTTCTCTATTGATCTGCCTTGGGAATTGGCCGATGGGGGCGTACATGTGCTGGATATCGTCAACGACCTTGGCCAGGCCCTGGCAGGGAGCCCCATTCGCCTATGTTGCCGGCCAGAAGGCATAGAGGGACTGCTCCAGCAGTTGGGTACGGTACATGATGGTGCGACGCTGACCCTGCTTTCTCAAATTGCCAAGGAACAAACCCTGCGGATGCCTAAAAGCACGGGTTGGCAGCAGTACCCCCAATGGTTTGAGGCATTCCAACGTTTAGACAACCAGCCAACGCCCACCCTTAAGGGCACCTTAGGATTGCTGATATTGAGCGATGGGGATAATGCACTGGAGCTAATCAGCCTCAGCAGCCTAGGGTGTTGCCGTGACAGCGTTTACAAGGAGGTTATCAGCACGTCTGATGATCTACTGCCTGCCTTGACGCAATTGCTTGAAGGCGGCTGTGATCGTATCTTGCCGATAACAGCAGGTGATCACCTCGCACCGATGGCATTAGGTCACTTGAGCGCTTTGCTTGACGATGGTAGCGCATGGGCATATTCAGACTGCGACCGGGATGGTCCTCAGGGTGAGCGCAGTTTGCCATGGCTGAAACCTGTATGGGACATAGACCTGTTCATCGGTGCAGATATCTTTTCGACGGGAGCAATATACAGCGCCAACATCCTTAAGCAGGCGATAGCATTGCTAACGGTCAGGGGTGCCCGCGGCCCCATAGATTGGCACGACCTCACAGCCGGAGTTGCATTGGCAACAGAGCATACTGATGCCCAGGTTACCCACCTGCCACGCGTACTCTACCATCGTGCTTTTCACGCGACTGGGAGCCCTGAGCAAGCCCAGCCATGCCCAAAAAGGCTAAAGGCTGTGAGTTGGCTATGTCGACAACTTGCACCAGGTGCCACGGTTAGCGAATTGGCGGAGTACCCGGCGCTATTCAGAGCGCACTGGCCATTGCCAGCTGCACTGCCACGTGTAAGCCTCATCGTGCCAACGCGGGATCAGTACAAGTTGCTGCATGCTTGCATTGAGGGGCTCCTGAACGACACGGACTACCCTAATCTTGAAGTCATTGTTGTAGACAACCAGTCTAGCGATCCGCAAACACTGTCGTACCTTACCGAGCTTCGCAGCCGTGGGGTCAGGGTTTTGTCTCACCCCTACCCCTTCAATTATTCGACGATCAATAATCGCGCAGTAAGCGTTGCTAGTGGCGAAGTGATCGGTTTGATTAACAACGATATCGAAGTACTCGAAGGCGACTGGTTAAAAGAGATGGTATCGCAGGTGTTGAGGCCAGGGGTTGGCGCCGTTGGCGCTAAGCTCATGTGGCCAAATAAAATGGTGCAGCATGGCGGGGTAGTTGTGGGAATCAATGCCTTGGCTGCGCACGCAGGCAATAATTTAGAGCAACTTGACCCCGGATACATGGGGCTGAATCAGGTCACCCGTCGACAAAGCGCTGTGACGGCTGCATGCATGTTACTGCGCAAAACGGTCTTCGAAGCAGTAGGCGGACTGGATGAGCGTGCTTTCCCGATTGCATTTAACGACGTTGACTTGTGCTTGCGAATTCGTCAACAAGGATTACACCTGGTTTGGAGCGCATCCGCACAATTGATACATGCGGAATCAGCTAGCCGAGGAAAAGATCATACACCTGAGCGGCAGGCCCGAGCGAGGCGTGAGCAGCAGTGCTTCATCGATAGGTGGTTCACCGCCGCAACGACGGACGACTACTATCACCCAGCGCTAAGCGCAGACTATCTGAGTGGCCCCTACGGCGGGCTGGCGCTGGCGCCGTGTGTTGGGAAAAAACGACATAGTACTACTACAGCCCCAATCATTGAAGCTCACGGCGCTCACTAACGATGGACTCGGTGTCTCAATTTTCGTCGTTCGAAGCTGTAGGTCACAATAAGGACTTATCTTATGAATAAAATGATTTTGGTGACCGGTGGCGCTGGCTATATAGGCTCGCATGCGGTCCTTGCGCTGCTTGAGGGTGGTCATCAAGTTGTAGTTTTGGACAACCTTTGCAACAGCTCGGCGGCAGCCTTAGAGCATATTGAAAAAATTTGCGGTAAGCGCGCTTACTTTATTGAAGGTGACATCCGCGACAGCGAGACACTGGACCAATTATTCGGCAGCTATGAAATAGATGCGGTTTTTCACTTTGCCGGCTTGAAGGCTGTTGGGGAAAGCGTCAAGGAGCCAGCCAAATATTACGAAAATAATGTCGTAGGCACTTTAACCCTATTGCAATCTATGGCAAAGCACTCCGTATATAACTTCATCTTCAGCTCTTCGGCTACGGTGTATGGAAATCCGCAGCAGATGCCCATAAGCGAAAGCACAGAAGTTGGCAGGCCAACTAACCCCTACGGACGCACCAAGCTAATCATCGAGGACATGCTCAGAGATTTCAGCGCATCGGACGATCGCTGGAACATCGCACTCCTACGCTATTTCAATCCAATCGGCGCTCATGAGAGCGGGCTAATGGGTGAACATCCTCAAGGGATCCCGAATAATTTGCTGCCTTACATCAGCCAGGTTGCGATTGGTTCTCTCGAAGAGCTGAAAGTTTTTGGCAATGATCATCCGACACCTGATGGGACGGGTGTGAGGGACTATATTCACGTGGTCGACTTGGTAACAGGTCACTTGAAGGCCCTCGAATACATACGCCAAAACAAAGGTATCTACGTATGGAATCTCGGCACAGGGACCGGATACAGCGTCTTAGACATTGTCAAATCATTCGAACGTGTAACTGGTCAATCTATACCCTACTGCTTCGCGCCGCGACGTGCGGGCGACATAGCTGAAAGCTGGTCCGATCCGGCCAAAGCTCGGCAGGAACTCGATTGGACGGCCGCGCGCAATCTCGAAGACATGATCCGAGATACGTGGCGTTGGCAGGTAAATTATCCTGCTGGATACGCACAGCACGCGTCCGGTCAGAATCAATAAAATATTCACCTCTGGGAAATAAAAGTGAATACAGAAACCGTGGCTCCTGAGCCTAACCAAACCCAAACAGCTGCTCCAGTCGTGCTTCAAGATCTAAGAACACAGCCCGTCGCGCTGATCACTAAAAACGGCTCCAAGAAATTCATCATTAAACTAGATGAAGTCGAGCAAGACGAAGGGGGAGTCAGTCTCAGTGTCTGGGCTACACAGCCTAATGTACAGTTCTGTCTCGCGACGTCTACCAAAGCCTTTCAATTCAAAACTACCCACATCGCTCGACCTGATGTAGAAGCGTCGCTGGCTGGCGGCCAGAATCAAAAGATTACAGGTTATCGTTTAGTCGCTGAGCTATCTACACCCTTGGCGGAAGATGCTTACCTAACATTTAGCTTGGAAGGCAAAATATATGCTTACAAGCTCCCATTGAAGAAGGTATTTTCTGCAACTTGGGATATTGCTGAACTTCCGCCGGAGAACTCCACTCAAGCCAAGGCACATATTGACCTATGCGGAGTTATTCTAGGAAAGGTTGGCGCCTTGTCTGGGTGGAGCATAGCCAAGCCAGGTGTGACGTTATGGCTTGTGGACAGCAAAGGCAATAAAAAGAATCTGTCCACCTGCTTGCGCTATCACCGGGATGATGTTGCTAAAATCTTTAGCAACGAATTCTCTTCTCAAATCAACTATGCAGGCTTCGTAACTGACTGGCCTTACCCGCAAGAGGCGTCTGATCGCATTGCCATCGTTGAAGAGTGCGCTGATCAGTTTAAGTTGATTGCTTCGAATCCTTGGTCCGTTGTTGCGGACGATCCGGTAAACTATGCAAAATTTTCCTTCTCGCTAGCCACACCTGCCCAAGATTTCGACACGCGACTTAACAACTGGGAAGGTGACGTGATCAACTCACTTATATTCGAGAGAAACCTCGAAAATCAACGGAACGAACAGCCCAGCACCTCTTGGAAATTCGGAAAACTCGCAACTGATGAGGTGAAAACTAGCGTTATCATTCCTCTATATGGTCGTTGGGACTTCGTCGAACATCAATTGAGTGCTTTCGCCAAGGACCCCGCGTTTAAGACTCACACTGAGATCATCTATGTAATTGATGATCCCGCCCTCATCAACGCGTTTGTGAACGAAGCCGAATCGCTTTTCAAACTTTATCAAGTACCCTTCACCATTATTTGGGGGCACCGCAATAGAGGGTTCTCTGGCGCCAATAATCTGGGTGTCAAACACTCGCACGGCGAAACTTTGATACTTCTTAATAGCGACGTATTCCCACGCCACCCAGGTTGGGTCGAGGCTCTAGCTCAGTGCCTAGAAGATCACCCTGATTATGGGATGATTGGCGCTAGACTGTTGTTCCCAGACGGCAGCATCCAACATTGTGGAATGCAGTTCGTATTTTCGGAAAGCTGGAATGTTTGGCTGAATAAACACCCTCTGGCAGGGCTTGATCCAATACTGGACCAAGCTTCGGGGCTGACTGAAAAACCAGCCATCACAGGTGCATGTGTTGCCATCAAACGCAAAATATACGAGCAAATCGAAGGCCTAGACGAGGGTTACTTGATCGGTGACTTCGAGGATTCAGACTTGTGTATGAAAGTCCATGCTCAGGGCCTAAAGATTGGCTACATGCCTTCAGTAGAGCTCACCCATCTTGAGCGTCAGTCATTTACTCTGCTAGGCGATGTGTCTTACAGGACACTCGTAGTAAGGTTTAATGCCTGGCGCCATACGAAAAAATGGGGCAAACAAATCGAACAAGTTATGAGCACGTTTGGCTCGGAGTATTCGTCGTGAGTAAAGAACGCATTCTGGTTTTGGCGCATGGACACCCCGACTTCAACTTGGGCGGGGGTGAGATTGCTGCATACAATCTATTCAAAGCATTCAAAAAAAATCCTGCAGTCGAAAAAGCTTGGTTTATCGGGCGGGTAGACCGGGGTAATGGACCCACCGGTAGTTTTAGTTTACGTCGCGAAGATGAATACCTTTGGGAGCAATCACTAGGCAATTCTTTCTTGATCAAAGCAGCTAATGCTCATGCGGTTTGGCACGGATTCCGTGCAATGATTGCAGCGCTTAAGCCAACAAAAATTTATGCTCATCACTATTTTCACCTCGGCCTGGAATATTTCCGGATCATTAAACAAGAATTGCCAGATGCGCAGCTCATCGTAACACTCCATGAGTACATGGCCATCTGTCATCAACAAGGACAAATGGTGAAGGCCGGTAGTAAAAAGTTATGCTACGAGTCATCGCTGGACGATTGCCATCGCTGCCTACCATCGTTTAGCCGTGAACAATTCTGGCTACGGGAAATGTTCATCAAAGAGCATTTTGAATTCGTTGATCACTTTGTGTCTCCATCAGAGTTCCTGCGGCAGCGTTACATCGCCTGGGGCATTGATCCAAAAAAAATCACCGTTATCGAAAATGGTCAAGAAGAAGCTGAAGCCTTGCCGCCGAGAGCGTCCACTTCGCAACGTAATCGTTTTGGCTTTTTCGGTCAAATCAACGAATTCAAAGGTGCAGACTTACTACTGGAAGCGATTACCAGACTCACGCCCGAGCAGCGGAGTAAATTGGTCGTAGAGTTCCACGGCGCTAATCTTGAGCATCAATCTCACGAATTCCAGCGTAGGATCAACGATCTGATGCAGCCTTTAATTGCAGAAGGCTGCGTCCGTTGGGCGGGAGCTTATCAAGGGTCGCAACTGAAAAGCCGACTCTCGAAAATTGACTGGGTATTGGTGCCATCGATTTGGTGGGAGAACTCACCGATGGTGATTCAAGAGGCGTTCATCTACGGCCGCCCTGTCATATGCGCGAACATTGGCGGCATGGCTGAAAAAGTAACACATGGCGTGGATGGGCTGCATTTCGAAGCGCGCAATGCTATCGATTTGGCAGACACGCTGATGGAGGCAGCTACGGCTGAAGGACTGTGGGAAACTCTATATAATGGAATTGAAAAGCCCATCAGCTATGCAAAGTGCGCCGCTGATCATCTGGAACTGGATTTAAGTGGTAATACCGTCCAAGTAACCATACCGGCGCGAGAGTTATCACCTGCTTAACACAGCGATAAGCGGAACGGCAGAAGCCGGTCCGCCACGATGCTTTAGAGTCGAGCACAGGCATCATACGTTCGGCGTAACCACAACGGAGATCAGCATGGTAAACCTCTTTACTTTCGGCCTGAATGAATCTGTGGCGGCATCTCATAGCATCGCTACTAAAGAGCTGTACAACCTTGTAGGCCACAATACTGGGAACCTGGCTTTCCATTATGCTATAAATCGCTTGATTGGCACCGTACCGCGGGCGGTATCTTGGGGCGCCTCCCCTGAAGCTATCAATTCAGCTGGCCGAACCGGAATCATGCCATGCGCCAATCAGCTTGGTCCCCACATGAACATGGGGGGGCTGGCAAGTGTATTCAAGCAAATCAGCCCCAACATTGTCGCCATTGGATTAGGTGCGCAAGGCGGGGCTGATCACGATGATATTCCTATTTTGCCAGAAGGGACTCTGGCATGGCTTGACGCATTAATAGCCAGGGCAGCTTCGATCCGTCCCAATATAACCGTTCGTGGTGATTATACTTTAAGGGTGCTGGACCACTATGGCTTTGGAGACAAAGCGATATCGCTAGGTTGTCCGTCACTGCTGATCAACAAAGCCCCAGATCATGGCACTAAATTACAAGAGCGATATAAGCGAAAAATCCACAAAGTAGCTATTGCGGCGGGACATCCGAATTGGAGTAGCCTTAGCACTCTTGAGGCTTCGCTCATCCGCATGATGGAGGATACTGACGGCATGTATATCGTCCAAGCAACCGATGAGGCCATCGCTCTGTCCCGAAACGATATCGAACTTGTTAGTGCCGAATATATCCTAAAGCTAAAAAGCTATCTGAAGCTCAACATAGATGATACCCAATTCACTAAATGGGTGCGCAAGTACTTTATCTCCTTTTACAACATACCCGCGTGGATGGAATACTTACGTCGCTTTGATTTTATTGTGGGTGCGCGCATCCATGGCGTAATGCTAGCTATTCAAGCAGGGGTGCCAGGGCTTTGCATTGCGCACGACTCACGAATCCGCGAGCTTTGCGAAAAAAGTAAGATCCCCTTTGTGATGGCTGAGGATGTAAAAGACGGTATAACACTGCACGACCTACCGCACCTGGCGCATTTCGACGGGAAAGCATTTGATCAAAACAGGTATAATATTGCAGAGAAATATCAGGATTTTTTCCGTGACAATGGTATTTCACTACCTCAACCCAGCATTTTGAATTGAGCTCGATGCAGAGAGCTTTTAATGCGGCAAACACTTCATTTAGGATCTAAAATCAGAATACTTCACCCTAACATAAGTACTTGATCGAAATGCTTCATAGGTAACCAGGTAGGAGGAACGGGCATGCACGATAGATACCAAACAATACTATGGATTTCCTTAGTACTCCCTGTCTATGCCATGAGCGCTCGTGCAACACCAGTGATTATTGTCACCACGGGAGTTGCAGAAACTGTTTTCAGCTGGAACAAAGATCGATCCTTCGACGAAAACATCCCTGATTCGCCTGTTCGTGCATTTCTTTCAAGCACCATTCAGATTTATCTTTATGCAACCTACTATACAACCCCCCCTTTGGTTGGCGACTCCATTTCCCAGGTGACACCTACATGCAAAATCCGGTTTGCGGCAGCACTTAATGAAGACCCTGATCAATATGACGCGCGTATTTGGCTCCATACTGTTTATAGCACAAATGGCGGCCAGTACGTCTATAGCCTAGGAAGTGCTGACTACCATGGGAAGTGGTTTAAAAAATGCAAGGTTATCAACCCAAGAAGTCATGACTTCTGGATGAATGCAATCGTGCTGGCACACTCCAAGGTCGGAGGTAAGACCTTCAGCACATCACCGCCGCCACGGCATCTTGCAGCCAACTCTCCGCAAAAGTTCGTGACCAATCAGAGAGGAACTATAGGTTTCTTGACCACGTCAAACATTGTGAAAAAGGCCGGTTATTACTATGCTTTATTCAACACTGGAGCGTATAAAAATCAGCGCAGCGGAAACTGCTTAGCGAGGACTGACGACCTATCTTCTGCTGGTTCATGGCGCGCTTGGAATGGAAGTTCGTTTAAAACCCCTTTGATTAACACGCCCTCCTTAGACAGCAACCGCTATACCTGCAAGACGCCTCCTACCCTTTCCTCCAAAAATCGTAGCTTGTTTTGGCATGAAAAAAGCCAAGGTTATATAGCCACTTTCAAAAAAGTAAAAAGAAAAAGACGTAGGGAAGCCAGAACCGAAGCGATATTTGCATATTCTTTGCCTAAAGATCTAAGGACTTGGAGCAAACCTCAGAAAATCTTCACCCTGAAAGGGGATGCTCGCTGCAAAACCCCACAGACTGGAGGGGCATACTCTTATATTATCGATAGAACGTCTAAAGATGGGAGTTTCAGTACAGTGGGTCTTCCAGCCCATCTTTATTACACAAGATTCAATCTAGGCCCTTATTGCCGCTTAACTCTCGACCGTGACTTGGTTAGAATCCCCGTCAGCATAAACACACGACCAGCCTATCAACCGGCTTTTTGAATTTTCAAGCGAGAACTTTATGATACTTGTGACAGGCGGAGCTGGTTTTATCGGCTCAAACTTTGTTTTGCAATGGTGCACTAACAGTGAGGAACCCGTCTTAAATTTAGATGCCCTGACGTACGCTGGTAATCTGAGCAATCTGAGTGCGCTGGAAGGCAATGATAAGCACCGTTTCATTCATGGTAACATCTGCAACTCGGAATTGTTGGCGAATTTGTTCGCTGAATATCGCCCGCGTGCCGTGGTACATTTCGCCGCTGAGTCACATGTCGATCGCTCAATCACCGGTCCAGATGCGTTTGTAGAAACCAACGTAGTAGGTACCTTTCGCCTACTCGAGGCGGCACGAGCGCATTGGAATGGCCTGCAGGGCACTGAAAAAAATTCGTTCCGGTTCCTGCATGTGTCTACAGACGAAGTTTATGGAACTCTAGCGCCAGCGGATCCAGCCTTCACCGAGACAACGCCATACGCTCCTAACAGTCCCTACTCTGCGAGCAAGGCAGCAAGTGACCATTTAGTACGCTCCTATCATCACACGTACGGAATGCCGGTCCTTACAACTAACTGCTCAAACAACTACGGCCCGTTCCACTTCCCAGAAAAGCTGATCCCATTGATGATTGTCAATGCTTTAGCTGGAAAGAATTTGCCAGTTTACGGCGACGGGCAGCAAATCCGTGACTGGTTGTATGTAAAAGACCACTGTTCGGGAATTTGTCGGGTACTGGAAGCTGGCGTTTATGGTGAAACCTACAACATCGGAGGCTGGAACGAAAAAGCCAATATCGATATTGTTCGTACTGTATGTGCCCTGCTCGACGAAATGGCCCCGGCAATGGAACTGCAGGTCATCAATCAACAGACGGGTAAGCCCATCACGCAATATGCCGAGTTGATCACCTATGTTAAAGATCGCCCTGGCCATGATCGCCGTTACGCTATAGACGCGCGCAAAATTGAGCGCGACTTGGGCTGGAAACCCGCAGAAACGTTCGATACAGGCATCCGCAAAACTGTTGCCTGGTACCTAGCTAACCAGGATTGGGTCAAGGGAGTCATGGATGGCAGCTATCGTGCCTGGGTCACGGAACAATACGGAGCCACTAAAGCTTGAAAATTTTACTGCTCGGTAAGAACGGCCAAGTGGGTTGGGAGCTTCAACGTGCTCTTGCCCCCCTGGGCGAGCTAATTTCTCTGGATCGTAAAGGAGCGGATGGTCTCTGCGGCGATTTGACCGACCTGCCAAGCTTAGCCACCACAGTGCGAACGGTAAGACCAGACATAATCGTCAACGCAGCAGCATATACCGCCGTCGACAGAGCCGAGAGTGAGCAGTCACTCTCGGCCTTGATTAATGCGAAGGCTCCAGGCTTGTTGGCCCGGGAGGCAGCTGCGGTTGGTGCCTGGCTGGTTCACTACTCCACTGATTATGTTTTTGACGGCAGCGGCCAAACGCAGTGGAATGAAGATGCGAATGCTAATCCGCTATCAGCGTACGGCCGCGGCAAACTCGAAGGTGAGCAAGCTATTCTAGCCAGCGGTGCCCATGCTGTGATCTTGCGGACAAGTTGGGTCTATGCTGCACGTGGTCATAATTTCGCTAAGACCATTCTTCGACTAGCGAAAGAACGCTCCGAGCTCAATGTAGTTGCGGATCAGTTCGGTGCCCCCACTGGAGCCGAACTTATTGCAGATGTTACCGCTCATATCCTACGCCAAATAGTTTGCACGCCGGACTCATCTCGCCTAGCAGGCATTTATCATTTGACCGCTGCCGGTGAAACCAGCTGGCACGGATTTGCCCAATATGTTCTGGCGCATGCCAGTCGTCAAGGTATTCCGTTACAGATCGACTCAGAAAAAGTCGGGGCAATCAGCACCGAGGCTTATCCGGTACCAGCGCCACGACCTCGCAATTCACGCTTGTCATTAAGTAAACTCGAGAGCACATTCGCTTTAAAAATGCCTCCTTGGCAACAGGGTGTGCAGCGGATGTTGGACGAAATTAAGCAATAGGTACTCACATGGCTCGTAAAGGCATTATTTTGGCTGGTGGATCCGGCACAAGACTACACCCAGCCACGCTGTCTGTCTCCAAACAGTTGTTGCCGGTATACGACAAACCGATGATCTACTACCCACTCAGCACTCTGTTATTAGCTGGGATCCGTGATATTTTGATCATCTCGACACCACAAGATACTCCACGCTTTGAGCAGCTGTTGGGTGACGGCAGTCAATGGGGTCTTAACTTGACCTATGCAGTGCAGCCCACTCCTGATGGACTTGCCCAAGCTTTCACTATCGGCGCTGACTTTATCGGCAATAATCCGTCCGCATTAGTGCTAGGTGACAATATCTTCTATGGCCACGACTTCCAGGCGCTATTGCTTAATGCAGGCGAGCGCGACACTGGGGCGTCTGTATTTGCTTATCACGTGCAAGATCCCGAGCGATATGGCGTGGCGGAATTCGAGCCCAACGGGCGCGTGCTGTCACTGGAAGAAAAGCCCAAAGTTCCTAAATCTAGCTATGCCGTAACAGGATTATATTTCTACGACAATAAGGTCGTTGATCTGGCGCGCGATCTCAAGCCCTCCGCGCGTGGTGAATTAGAAATCACCGATCTAAACAATCTCTACCTGCGACAAGAGCAACTGCATGTCGAGATCATGGGCCGAGGTTATGCTTGGCTGGATACCGGGACACACGACAGCTTACTAGATGCTAGCCAATATATTGCTACCATGGAGCGTCGCCAAGGTCTCAAGATCGCCTGCCCTGAAGAGATTTGCTACCGCGCTGGCTGGATTGATGCCGAGCAGCTCGAGCGCCTTGCTGAGCCTCTTCTCAAGAATGGCTACGGGCGTTATCTGAAAAACCTGGTTAAAGAGAAGGCTTTCTGATGCACGCAGTTCCATTGGCTATTCCCGAGGTTATCCTATTCACACCAAAGGTTTTTGGTGATGAACGCGGCTTCTTTTATGAGAGCTTTAATGCCCGAGCCTTCAGTGAAGTTACAAACCTGGCGCCCAATTTCGTACAAGACAACCATTCTCGCTCTGTAAAAGGAGTGCTGCGCGGCCTGCACTATCAGTTATCTCCCAATGCGCAAGGCAAGTTGGTACGGGTTGTACAGGGTACAGTGTTTGATGTGGCAGTGGATATACGCCGGTCATCTCCTACATTTGGCAAATGGGTAGGTGAGATTTTATCTGCTGAAAACAAAAATCAATTGTGGATACCGCCCGGCTTCGCACATGGTTTCTTAACCCTGAGTGATACGGCTGAGTTTCTGTACAAAACAACAGACTTCTACTCAACACAAAGCGAACGCTGCATAGCTTGGGATGATCCTGAGGTCGCCATCGATTGGCCGGCTGGCATACAGCCTTCGCTATCAATTAAGGATCAGCAAGGCGTTTCACTAAAAGTAGCTGAAGTTTTCGAATGATTTTGAAGGGCGTGTGATCACGCCCTTTCACTTTATGAGCATTTACATATTAATCGCATGACCAAGCGAGAAGAATTCATCTTAAATCATATTTTCGTAGCTGCGCTAAGAAGCATTTAAAGTTTGCTTTTCGCACTCTGCTAGAGCAGCAAGTATTCTTGTCACTATTGAGACGGATAAAAGTAAAGTTCGCAATCTTAATATTGCTTAGCCAAATAGAATTCGTATAAACGCTCAATTAAGCAAGACTCTCTAATTATCCAAAGACTAACAACGCTGAATCACTAAAAGAAGCCCACTCCGCAGGCAGGCAAGTTACTGCACCATGAGACACTAAGACAATTTCTGCAAAACAACGCCATCATTATCGAAGCCCCAAATATTTAAATTATTCCTTATTCAGGCTCGCATGACTACAGAAACATCGAAGCGAGAATCAACCTGACCAGTTAAAGTGCTAAAACCCGAATATACTTTGCGCACATACTCAGACTGAAAAGCGGATCGATAAAATCATTCAGTTTCTAGTCAGCCGGGCTGCGAGAAGCCCGGCTAGAATTCCTCTATTTAGCACTCAGAGTGCCGAACATTGACAGCGCATGCTCGAGAGTATTTTTTATGGTTAGCAGCTTGTCTTCATTAGTCTTAGAAATTATATCTTTTATTTCAGTAGTAGATATTCCGTCAGTTCTTGGCAAATAAATAACCTGCACTATATCGCGCAAGTCATCGAACTTACCAGACCAGTCGTTGCCGATAGCGAAAATATCTGCTTTGTGCTCAATAATATCGGACCTTTTTTGGGCCCAGTCCATTTCTGGGATCACAAGGTGAACAACTTTTAGGGATTGAACAAGCCGCGCCCTGTCTTCATAGGGAACCACGCACTTCTTCCCTTTGAGCGCATTGAATTCATCGGTAGATACACCCACTATTAGCCTGTCGCAAAGATTAGCCAAATTTTCTAGAAGATTCAAATGACCAATATGAAGCAGATCAAATGTACCGTAGGTTATTAGGGTTGTCGGCTTTTTCATGATAGTGCATAAGGCCATTCAAAAAATGGGTTGGATTCTGTCCAGCCTTCCCCGTAGCGTTCATGTAGAAACGCTTCTGGCTTTGCTGGCACACTGAAAGTATTTTCGTAAAAATTTATCGTTCCCGAAGGAAGCAAGATATCCTTCGAAATCTGACGGATACTCATTTTTTCCATATGCAGCGCTACCTGATCATCTGTAATCACAGCTGGAAATAAGTCAACGCATATGCCCCGGCCACCAAGCACATGTAGATTGCATCCGATGTTTTTGACAACGGTAAATCCATTAGCTTTTAGACTTTCGTACAGATCGTTACTCGCAGCGCGCATGTCTGTGTGGTTGCTGATGAAACAAACGTCGAGATCGTCGTCATGAGGGATAAAGCCTTTATCACGGACAGCGCCCAAGAGCGTACCGTACAGCAGCATGCACGGATAACCTTGAGACTTCACAAAATCCATCACCCGCGTTGTGTGATCAAGGAGTTCGTTTTTAAGGCTAAGCAAATGACTTTTTCGGATTCCGTGCCTGGTCATGATAAAGCCAGAATCATTGAAAAACTTCTTAGTGTAATGATTGATTCTCTCTTGCAGACGCAATGTTTGCTCGGTTGTTACTACCAAGTTTTGGATAAAAGAGAAGCTACCGAGAACCTTGTCTTTCTGAAGCGCACCAGCAATCATTGCTGCGAGAATATCAAGCTCAACTTCATCAGCAGGCGACGGCCCATAGAAGTCTAGAATGGAAAAAAGACACTGATCATGCTCCATGAAACTTAAGTACTGATTACTGTTAATAATACTCAATATCAGATTCTTGAAAAGCAAACGAGCTTGAGAAGCATCTAGAGAATCCAGACCCTGAACGATATTCGGAGAAAGCCATCTGGATACTGATTCGAATATCTGAGCATACAGTTCAGGACTTGAGTTTTGCCATACCGGCACCCACGCGCTGTCTTTGAGAATTTCAATCCGCAGGTTCCTGTTACGAATAGACCATTTATCTGCCCTATTTAGAACCTTGATTTTCGAGACTAAAGCTCCATTGGTCAATACGACCTTGACGTACGGGCTTGACTCTTTTTTCGTGTGAACTTCACCGCCATCGCCTTCCTGAATATACTTAGGCCCAAATCTTTCTGAATTCTCATTAAATATACTGCTCATCGCTACAGAGCAGTTGTCCTTGTTTAGGACAATTTGCCTTCCATCCTCGCCAAATAAATGGAACGAGGTGAAATTCAAAAATTCTGGTTCATCCGCAGCGATGGAAAAGCGGACACCTTTGATTTCCTCTCCAATATTGACCTGAAGGCACATCTCAAGGTTGGAGCCGAAGAAAGGTGCTCCAGGAAAAATATTCTTTAAGATTTTGGGGGTATTCAAAGGCTATATCCTTAGCGTTTAGGGCGTATAACGGTCCAAGTCACGGAGCTGATGAATCTGAGGACAAACCTTCCTCAACCCCGGCAGCGATCTGGACACGCGGCCTACGACTCTACGGGCAGAAGTCACGAAATCGTAGTGAAAAGTACCACAGATCGTAATCGACAGCTGATCCACGATCCTAGTTCACGCACGCACTGCCATCTAGAGCTAAAGATGGAAAGGGAGCGCGGAGCAATCTGAGCTGCTGCTATGCATGCACGCGTAGTCCCTGGGCGGCGAAATCCCCTAACGCACCCGTAGTCAGCGCCTGCTTCTCGGACCTCCTTCTCAGCTAGCTCTCTGTTGGGGTGGAAAGCCTTGATATCCCAGTTAAATCTCGTGCACAGCAGCACCGCCCATCCCTCTAACCAGTCCGAAGCAGACGGGTTTTGGATCAGGTTCACATGGTGCTCGACATCTTGCGTCATCGCGTCTCCGGTAGCTTTCGGTAACAAATATGTCATGGAGCATATCCGAACTGAGATCGCTAGCGCCATCTGCGGCTAGGTTAGCTATGGGGCGGCTACCAGCGGGGATCGCCATCACTTGGCTGTGATCGCGCGACCAGGACGTGCGAACTCGTAGGCTCGTCAAGCGTCCATACACCTCTCAAGTGGAGTAACGATATGGATTTCTGCAGAGCTACAGCTTACGCCTTTTACAAAATGAAGATTTTTTTGCAGCACAATTCCCCTCCCCCTTCAGAAAATCGGTATGGATGGATGGAGCTGCCTACGCCAATTGCCGCAAAAAACTCGTTGCTTATCGAGGAGCGAACCGGTTTTTACGGAGGCCCATACAAAGGAAGCAGCGGTGCGCCTCGTACCCATGGCCTATGCACCATGGGTGCCTTTAGCTATAGCTCGTCTCCACTGCCCGCAGGCCTCTCTGTGGGTCGATACTGCTCGATCTCTACAGGATTGAAGTTTTTAGACAGTCACCATCACACACACCTGCTGACGACCTCCGCAATCACGTTCCGACCACACAACGAGCTGTGGCGAGATCTGCTACAGGACCAAGGGGGGATTTTTGACCCCACATGGGATATCTATGGCGGGAAACGCTTTCCTGAAATTGGAAATGACGTATGGGTGGGCCGTGACGTTACGCTTTCGATGGGTATAAAGATCGGTGACGGTGCGATCATTGCGGCCGATAGCACCGTTACCAAAGATGTGCCCCCCTACGCAATAGTTGGCGGAAATCCTGCAACGCTCCTACGCATGCGCTTTCCATTGGAGGTAGCCGCGCGGCTCCAACAAACCCAATGGTGGAACCTAGATCCAAAATTTATCGCCCGTTTTACTGTCATGCAAGCTGAAGATGCTCTCGATCAATTCGAAATAGCAAGGCCTGAGCAATCGCCATTTGTTCCTAGAGCGATTGTCTTTTCGGATGAGGGTTTAAAGATCATAAGTCCCTGAATACGATCCAATCGGGCCCACCTTGAGTTTCTTCTCATGAATGGTCAAATATGGTTCGAACGTTGTGGCAATTCTGATTTTAGGCTCATTACCGCGAAATCTATAAAAATTTTTTAGCTTTCTCGGGCGCACTTTCCTTATCGCGTACAGAGCCTACAACCTCTGTTTGAGTGGAACATGCTCACCCTACATCGCTGGGTGCCGCTCTCAAAAAATCAGAATCTGCCCCTTCCTTGTAGTCCATTTCCCAAAGATACTCTGACCCCGCATTTACCATTGCGACCTCGTTTCCACGCTTCTACTCTCGGGGCGTCGTTGCTCATCAAACGGCTTTATGACGTCTCTGCATGAACTTGAGGCGCTGCGGGCATTGCTGGAGTCAGCGCTTCTGCAGGTGCAAAGGCCCAGAAAACCTCGAGCAATGCATTGAAGCCAGCTGGGGCTGTGGTGGGCTGACCATTGCCAAGCAAGGTCGCCCGCATTGCAGCCTTGGCAGCAAACAGGCAGGGAGATCAATCAATGACCGCACATCACACCGGCGTTACCGCCGGCAAAACCAAGTTCTTACAAGGCAAACAGCAAACCGAGCCACTGTTCTGCATCGAACCCGGCATCCCGTGTGAGTACGCCCGTGCTCAAGCCTCTGAGCTGATGGGTTACGCGCAGGAGCTGACCATCAGTGGCTTGATGGACGAAAACCCGAAGTTGATATGGGCTGCGTACTATCTGGGTGCATTGGCCAAAACGCTGATGGACGATGCTGAGGCAGGCATGGCGAACTGAGCAGCGTGCCCACCCGGCAGTCAGTGTTTGTAGATTCCTCGGTCACCAACGGAAAGTAATCCTGGGATGGCAAAACCTTAAGAAGTCTCGGACGAAGATTTAGCGGTGTGTTAACAGGTTCGGGATCGACGAAATAACAGAGCACTGGGGCGAATGCTCGAGCGCTTATACCTGAGGCTGACGCACTTAAAACCTCGACCGAGCCGATTGACGGTGCTGGTGTGATGATCCCTCAGAAACTGAACGGGCTACTCGACGGTTTCGAAGTCGTCGCTTCCATGCGGATAAAAAGATCGATCCTGGAATGAGGAACGCCGAGGAGCTTGGCTCGAATCCGCGTCGCTCCTTGTGCAGAAGAACGCTCAGCTTCAGACGTTGCAAAGCGCAGACAGACGATGCCGAGCTTCTGCGATCACCGGCTTAACAGACCTTGTTAGAGGCTTCCGTTACTTTCCAGTTTTTACCTTCATAACTCTTCAGCGCAGACGCTTGAATCTATTCTCAAGCACCTGAGCTTCGCACCTCTAAAAGCAGAAAAATCAGAATCTACCTCTTCCCTGTAGTCCATTTCCCAAAGATACTCATCCTCCCTATTTTCCGTTGCGGCCATTCTGGAAGCGACCTAGTCTCGCCCTGTCGTTGGCTATCAACGGCACGGCTTTGACAGGCCGTCACGGTACATAGAAATCAGCTCGTCCTTGATGGCGGCTGTACGTGCGGGCACGCTTGCGTGCGCCGGAACTTGCTATGTCCGCCGGTCTGTCAACCCACGTACAGCTGCCACCCACTTGTTTGACAGCAAGAGGCGGCCGCACTGATCAAAGGACATACGCGATGCTTAAGATCGTCCCCGACCCACCGCACCACATCCACTCCCTGGAAGACACCCTGATTCAAGCCTCGGATCACGCGCTATGCGCCGCAACCGTCGCCCATCAGGCCTTGCTGCTACAGCCCAAATCCCCGACATCGATTCTGATCATGACGTCTCTGCATGAACTCGAGGCGCTGCGGGCATTGCTGGAGTCGGCGCTTCTGCAGGTGCAAAGGCCCAGAGAACCTCGAGCAATGCATTGAAGCCAGCTGGGGCTGTGGTGGGCTGACCATTGCCAAGCAAGGTCGCCCGCATTGCAGCCCTGGCAGCAAACAGGCAGGGAGATCAATCAATGACCGCACATCACACCGGCGTCACCGCCGGCAAAACCAAGTTCTACCAAGGCAAACAGCAAACCGAGCCACTGTTCTGCATCGAACCCGGCATACCGTGTGAGCACGCCCGTGCTCAAGCCTCTGAACTGATGGGGTACGCGCAGGAGCTGACCATCAGTGGCTTGATGGACGAAAACCCGAAGCTGGTGTGGGCTGCATACTACCTGGGTGCGCTGGCCAAAACGCTGATGGACGATGCTGAAGCTGGCATAGCGAGCTGAGCGGCGGATTCATGCGGCAGTAAGTTTTGGAGATTCCTAAGCCATCGAAACGATCTGCTCACGAACCCTGACACAGGCTATAACCGCAGCACCCAATCGCGCTGTGTGGGACATCTTCGCACACAAGCTCAGTGGGTGCGGTATCCCAAGGCAGCGTATACTCCGCCCCCGGCAGGGAGGGCTCATGATCATGGTCATAGGCCCAGGTGGCAGCGTTCAGCGTTAGTACACACTTTGAAAGCGCCAGTGACCGCAATGCCGGACTCATTTTTGGCTGGATCAGCAACTACCTTCCTTACCTCCTTTATCAAGCAGCACACATGACTCTTCCTAACCCCAGTAATCGGCTCTATACGTTGGATGTGCTGCGTGGCCTTGCTGCCCTGTGTGTCGTGTTCTGGCATTGGCAGCACTTCTTCTATGTGGGTAGCGCAGCCCATGACTTCGACCCGGCACAGCAACCGTTCTTCAGCACGTTTGAACTGCTGTATCGGCATGGCAACTTGGCTGTGCAGCTGTTCTTCACATTATCGGGGTTCGTTTTCTACTGGTTGTTCGCAAACGGCATCAGCTGTCGCTCGTTGACGGTGTCACGTTTTGTCCAGGACAGGTTTAGCAGGCTCTACCCTTTGCACATCGTCACGTTCATGGCTGTCGTGGCCCTGCAATGGGCCTATCTCAGCAGCCACGGCACCTATTTCGTCTATCCGTTCAATGACGTCTATCACGCGGTGCTGAATATTTTGATGGTGCCGGCCTGGGGCTTGGAAAAGGGTTGGTCCTTCAACGCGCCTGTGTGGTCGGTGTCGGTGGAAGTGTTGCTCTACGCGATCTTCTTCATCATCTGCCTGACCAAGCGCTGGAAATGGCCATTGACCCTGGCGGCCATCGCGATTGGCAGCTTCCTTTATCCAGACATCTACAAACTGGGTAGTGGTCTGGTGTGCTTTTTCGTCGGTGGCATGACCTATGGCGTGCTGACGTGGGTGCGCCGGTATCTGGGCGATGGGGGTGCGCTGCTCATCACAGGCCCACTGTGTCTGGTGGCCTGGATCTGGCTTTTGAAAACACCTGCCGGGCTGAACAACCCGTTGCTGCTTTACGTGTGCTACCCATTACTTATTGCCGCACTGGCGGCCGCGGGCTCGCGCTGGCCCGGTCTGGCGCGGCGCTGGGCGTGGCTGGGCGACATTAGTTACTCGTCCTACCTCACTCATTTCCCATTGCAGATCATATTCGCCATGGCCTTCGACGCATTGGCGCTTTCACGAGCAGTGTTCTATCAAGGGTGGGTGATGGTGCTGTTCTTTGCTGTACTCATACCCCTGAGCCTTGCCACCCATCGTTACCTGGAGCGCCCTGCCCAAAGTTGGCTGCGACAGCGAGGGCGGCAGGTTTCTGCATTAACACCTAACTAACCCAACCGGTCCCCTTCTGGAGCAGATCAGCGTTTCATCGCACCGTTCGATTCGCCTGCACCACGCTTAACTGCCGGTTTTGTATTTTTCCGAGTAGGTGTTGGCCTCGTCGAAGCTGACCATCAGCGGCTTGATGGACGAAAACCCGAAATTGGTATGGGCCGCGTACTACCTGGGTGCACTGGCCAAGACGCTGATGGACGATGCTGACGCTGGCATGGCGAACTGAGCGGCGGGTTGTTGATTCGGCAAGGTGCTCACTGCCCTGCCCTGACGGTACCTATCGATTCAAGCGCATAGGTACCGTCACAGCAATGCTATTTGTCTTCCCGAATCACAATCTGCCGTAGCCCAATCCCCAACATGCGCTTGTCGCCACTGATACCCAGCTGCTCGGGCGAAGTGGCCTGGGGTACCTTGATGGTCAGCTTGCTGACTTCGTCGGGGTTGTCGATCTTCAAGCTATACGGTTCCACTTCACCGCTCAGCTTCAGCGGATAGCGGCGATCATCTACCTTCACTTCAAAGGTGCGGCCCTGGTTGGGGCCAAACGCCTTGGCGTTGATTTCCAGCGTGAAGGTTTTGGGCAGCGGCCGTGAGAACTGCAACGTCACGGTGTCACCTTCGGACCAGGCGCCCCAGCTTTCGGCATGGGACAGGCCGCGCAACGTGTCTACCGACTCGGTGTGGATGTTTGAGCGGAAATCGAGCAGCAGCGGGTTGTCCTTGGGCAGCTTTCTGGCCAACGAGAAGCCATTGAGCTTGAGGACCTTGAAGTCGCCTTTGGCAAACTCGACATCCCCTACTACCAGGATCCATCTCTTGTCAGCCGGCGACTGGTCGGCGGTGTAGATTTCGCCTGGCTTATACGACAAGTCCGGGCCTGCGTTCAAATCTTCCACCCAGTACAACGCCCGCAAAATCGAGGCCGGGTTATCCCCTACCACCAGCAGATGTGGGCGCTCGCTGACGGGCAGGTATTGACGCGCGAACATCCCGGCCTTGTCATACACGTCTGCATGCCTGCGTTCGAGCAGCGACATGCTGGCGTATACCGTACTGACCAGAATGGAAAGCGGCAGGAAGACGAACACGAACAGCTGCAAGCCCTTGCGCGGCTTTGCACACCACAGCATCAAGCTGATCAGCGAGAGCCCTGCGAGTACGTAGAAGGCCCGATTACCAGCGGTAAAGCCGCGCAGCTCAGGGTTATCGATAAAGCTCAGGGTAAACGGGTACATGCGCGTGATGCCGGCATACACCACAGCGCCCATCACCACGATCGCCACGCCCCAGCGCACGTAACGGTGCGCCGTGAGCCTGGCCCCCGCCAGTTCAGCACCGGCGGCGATGAACAGCAACGGGAACAGGAAGTCGTAGTAGCGCATGTGCAGGCGCAACGCGGTTTCGACGGCGTTGGTGCCGGCCACGGATGCCGAGAACAACGCCACCACGGCGATCAGGTTCAGCAGCAGGAACAGGGTGAAGAAGGCAAACTTCCCGTCCTCGCCGATGGCGCGAGTTCGCAATGTGGCGATGCTGGTGGTGATGATGATCGCCAAGGCGCAGCCGAACATCACGGCATTGCCCAGCAGGTGCCCGGCCGCAATGGTCGGCGCCGCTTTAAGGATGGCCAGGTACCGGTCGAGGCTGGAGGCGCTGGACTCAAGGGTGGTGGCGTAGAAGTTGCCGAACAGCGTCAGGCCTGCCTTGCCGGCGACCAGGTAGCTGAAGCCAAATTTGGTCAGCAACATGACGCCGACGAACACAGCGGCGTTTTTTACCGCCGTCACGAACCAGCGGTCCTGGTCTTTGTAGGCAAAGTAGGCAATGCACAGGCAGAAGGCTGGGATGACGAACAGCGCATGCGGCTTGACCAGGGACGAACACCCCATCAGCACGCCGAGCAGCGCCCAGCGTTGCCAAGGCGCGTTCGAGGCCAGGGTCAGAAAGTACCAGGCGCTGATCCAGAACGTCAGGTAGAACAGCGCTTCAGGCATGAAGTACGTGGTGTAGCCGTTGATCGGCCCGAGCATGCTCAGGGCCACGATCAACACCGACACCCGCGCACTGCAATACCGGCGTACCACCATGAAGATGAACGGCGAGGCCAGCACGAAGAACAGGGCATTGAGCAGCTTGGTACAACCCACGAACCCGTCGCCACACATCAACGTGGACTTGTAGATGCTCAGGTACAGGTAGTTGGGTATCGATGCGCTCGACAGCGGCAGCACGCGTGCCATCGAGCTGTAGGTGTATTCATCCCCGAAGACGGTTGGGTAGATACCGCTTGAACGCATCATCAGCAGCACGAAGGCCAGTGCCATGATTGCCGCGACTGCCACGGTCGCGTTCAGCTGCGACCTTTCTATCAACTTCATACTGCCCTATCCCTTCTACTGCTCTTCATTTCCACAACCTGCTGCATGTGCGCCCGATCAGGACTTAACGGCCAGTACGATGCCGAACATGATGAATGCCACGCCGATGAAGTACTGGACCTGGAACCGCTCACCCAAGATGAAGTGGCTGCCGATTGGCACCAGCACGAAGGCCAACGCCATCAGCGGGTAGGCTTTGCCCAGTTCGATCTTTTGCAGCACCCACACCCAGGCGATGGTGGTCACACCGTACAGTGCGAACGCAGAGCCCAGAATCATCAAGGTCTTGAGGTCGAAGATGGTGCCGGCGCGCTGCAGCGCACTGGCGCTGAGCTTGAACATGATCTGGCCGGTCGCGATACCCACGACGCATAGAATTGCAATGGCATACATCATGGGCGCTTACCTGCCTTGAACTTGGACTTCAACCGCGATAGGTGGAACGGCCTTCTGGGGACCGAGGCGATGTCCTGCCCCAAGAACGCCAGGATCAGTTGGATACCCAGGAATATCGGCAAGGCAGACAGCATCACGGTGCCGGCAGAGTTGGCGACGCCGGTATAGATGGACGAAGCCCAGTGAGACAGGCCGAAGACCAGACCCCATATCAGCAACAGCAGGCCAGCCGGCAGCTCCAGGGACGCCAGCGACATGTCGCGCAGGTAGTAGTTGTAGAAGATCCGCTTGCCGAAGTTGCGCACGTGCTTGGCCAGAAACTCGCCCACGATCTTGGAAATCTTCAGGTTGCTGACTTCATCGCCGTACTTGGCGTCCATGGGTACATCCACCACCACCGCGCGCAGGGTATTGAGCCGGAACAGGATGTCGGTCTCGAAGAAGTAGCGACGGCTGATCTTGGCGAACGGCAGGTGGCGGGCGACGTCACGGTGGATGGCCGTGTAGCCATTGGTGGGGTCGAACAGGTCCCAGTAACCGGACGAGAACTTGGTCATGAAGGACAGGACAGCGTTGCCGAACAGGCGAATCTTGGGCATTGCCCGGATTTCTTCCAGGTCGTAGAACCGGTTGCCCTTGGTGTAGTCGGCCGTGCCCTCAAGAATGGGCGTGACGAAGTTCATCAGCAGGCCTGGGTCCATCTGGCCATCCCCGTCGATCTTGACGATGATGTCCATGCCGTCCTGGATAGCCGCCTGGTAGCCGGTCATGACCGCACCGCCCACGCCCTGGTTTTCCGGGTTGCGCAGCACCACCACACGCGGGTCGGTGGCGTGTTCCTCGACATAACGGCCGGAGCCTTCCGGGCAGCAATCATCGACTACGTAGATGCGCTCGACTTCCGGGCCAATATCGGCAATGACGCCCAGGATGTGCGCGGTCACTTTGTAGGAAGGGATCACCACCGCAATGCTGGTCGCGCGATCTTCGCAAGGTTGTACGCTGCCAGGCGAAAGGTGTTCTTGCTGGCCAATTGTCATAGTTTGAGTCCTGTTACGTATTCCAAAAAATAGTCATTGCGGTGGGCGTGGCGGCAGGGTGGCGTTTTCATGACTTGGCCGGGGCGAATGCCCAGAGCTTCATCACCATGAAGTTGAGCACTGGCACGATGAAGACCACCATCACCAGGCCCACGCCATAGTGCCAACCCATGTATTCGACCCACGAGGTGATGAGCAGCGTCAGGCCCAGCGACACCAGTGAGACCAGCAAGAAGCGCCGGTATCCCAGCCAACTCATCGGCACACGGAAGGTGAACCGGCTGTTGATGCAGTAGGACATCAGGTTGGCCACGATGAATGCACACGCGTTGGCCACGGCTGCCGGCGGCGCCAGGGTTTCCATCAGCAAAATCACCACGCCGGCATGCACCGCCGTGTTGGCCACGCCGACCAAGGCAAAACGCAGAAACTGGTAGTACTTGCCCGGAATGATCATCGGTCGGTCTTGACCACTTCGCGCACGATGTACACGGGCCGGCGCTTGGATTCCACGAAGATCCGCCCGACATACTCCCCAAGCACCCCTATGCCGATCAGCTGCACGCCGCTGGCGAACAGGATGGTGATCATCAACGAGGCATAGCCGGGCGTATCGGCGCCAAAGCACAGGGTCTTGATCAGCAGGTAAACCGCATACACAAAGGCCATGGCCGATACCGCACAGCCCAGGTAAGTCCATATGCGCAAGGGGGCCGAGCTGTAGCTGGTGATGCCTTCGATGGCAAAATTCCAGAGTTTCCAGGTGTTGAAGCTGGTCTTGCCGGTGCTGCGTGGCGCCACCTGGTATTCGATGGTGGCGGTGCGAAAACCTACCCAGGCAAACAGCCCCTTCATGAAGCGACGGTTTTCAGGAAGCCTTTTTAGCGCCTCGACGACCTTGCGGTCCATCAAGCGAAAATCGCCCACGTCCGCAGGTATGTGGATGTCCGAGATGGAGTTGTGCAGTTTGTAGAACCCGTTGGCGGTGAACTTCTGCACCGCGTGGTCAGTGCGCCGATCCACGCGCTTGGCCAGCACCACTTCGGCGCCCTCCTCCCATTTGGCAACGAGTTCCAGCACCACTTCGGGAGGATGCTGAAGGTCGGAGTCGATGGGCACGACTGCATCGCCGGTCGCAAAGTCCAGGCCAGCTGAAAGCGCGGCTTCTTTCCCAAAGTTTCGTGACAGGTCAACGACCGTTACGTACGGGTAAGCCGCCTGGGCCTTGAGCAGTTCTTCGTAGGTCTGGTCCCTGCTGCCGTCATTGATCGCGATGACCTCGAAGTCATAGCGATCGGCCAACGTCTTTGACAGGGCGTCCACACGCTCGAAAAACGCGCAAACACCGCGCTCTTCGTTGTAGAACGGTGAGATCAGCGACAACAAGCGCCTGGGCTGGCTCATCAGTGGCGCTCCTTGTCCACATCAAACTTGCACACATGGGCGTAATCGAGTTCGGTGCACTGGGGCTGATGGTCGGCTGGGAACAGCGCCAGCGCCTGGCCCACTTCAGGGAAATCGCCCTTGACGAATACATACAGGGAGTGGCGCGCATCGGAGCCTGCAATTTCGGCCTGGGTGCTTTCCACTGCACAGTTGGAGTTGGCGCGTGCCACGTAGCCGGTGTTGATCTTGAGCCCGTGCTCGACGGCATACCGCATGGTCGGCATCAGCGTACTGAGGATCATGTCCGAGCGCCCGCAGCGGAACTTGGGGAAGAAATACAGATACTGAATGCCATCGGCTATCTGGGCGTCCCACGCAGCCTGGGTCAGGATTGGTGTTGCCGGGCGCTTGGCGCCATCGATCAAGCGGTGGCGCTGGATGGACATGTCCGCCACCTGCACCACGATCAACACCAACATCGCCAGCGCGAAAACGCGTTTGGGCAGCCTGCGGTACAGCAACACGATGGCCGCGATGGTCAGCGCATACCCTACAGGCCAGAAGAACCGGCCAGAGGCCCGGAACTGCGTAGTGATGGCCTCCATGAACGCGGGGTAATGCAGCACCAGCACCTGGTGGGTGCCCCAGTAGATGCTGTCGGAAAGTGCATACAGGGTGAGCCCAAGCATCACCAGCACCAGCGGCCAGTTGTCCGCCGCCCACCTCACTGCCCTGCGCCCGCCCAGTACCAGGCCGGCCAGCAACCCCAGCAAGACACCCAGGCCCAGGTAATTGAAGCCTTCGTATTGCCCCGGCATTTCGGCGTTTTCGATGGGGAAGAACGTACCCCCTGAAAACGGTGCCAGCAGGTTCATGGAAAACGTGCCGAAACCGGTTTCCTTGGCCACGTTCGTGGAGTCCATGGGGAACACGGTCACCCACAAGCTTGCGCCGATGATCAGGAACGGCAACAACGCCCGAGGCACGTCCACCCAGCGGTAGTGCCGTGGCTTGGCCAGCCAGTTGGCGACATAAATGGCGCTCGCCATCACGCACAGGTAGATGTTGATGTAGAAGCCGGCCACCAACAATGCTGTCCAGCCTGCCACGGGCACCTGCCCCAGGCGCTGCCCACGCAAGTAGAGCGCGATGGCTGCCAGCAGGATCCAGTGCGTCATCAGCGAGATATGGGTCACACGCGCTGTAAAGGCCGGGAAGATCAGCAGGCACACCACCAGCGCCACCAGTGCCAGCCAGGACTTGACCTCAAGCTCGCGCAGTATCCACCAGCCACACACGGCCTGGCCCAGGAATGCTAGGCCCACCCACACGCCGTAGGGGTTGAACGGTGCGTATGACGCGGGCACCACCAGTTTCAGGATAAGCGCATACAGCGGAATGGTGTCCATGAACGTCGCGCGCGTGCCCTGCGGGTAATTGATGCTGTCGAATGCCAGCAGCGGATACCCGAAAGGCGCACTGAAGAACGCGTGGAAGCCAGAGATGTATTGCGTAACGTCGTCGACTTCCGACTGCCAGTACGACGATGTACCGGCGATGAACCCCGAAGGAAAATGATGCCACACGAACCAGACGGCGATAGCCAACGCTAACGCCAGGCCCGTCCTCCCCGTGGAACCCAACCTTGAACTCATTGCAAACGCCCCAGTGTGTGTTTTATAGGCGCGTTAGAACGCGCACTTATCGATTGCAGCCACCAGCTGTTGTGCGCTGGCTTTCCATGTCAACCATGGCATTTCGGTGGATTGAGGGTGTTCGCCCTTTTCGAACAACCCCAGCCATTGCTTGATCTTCTCGGCAATTTCTTCTGTGTGCGTGCCTTCGAAGTACCAGGCGTGATCACCGGCCACTTCCCTGAATACCGCAAGGTCGCGGGCGATGATTGGCAGTTTGTGCTGCGCGGCCTCGATCAGCGGCAAGCCGAAGCCTTCACCGTAGGAGCCGGCCACCAGGCAGTCGGACTCCTGGTACAGGTGCTCCAGGTATTCGTCGCTGGCACCGGAGAGCCACAACAGCCGCTTGCCGCGCTCGGCGTGGTTCTCGAGCTTGCGCGCCAGTTCATCGACCAGCCAGCCATGCTTGCCCACGATCACGAGATTGGCTTGTACCCCATCGGCCCATAGCTGTTCAAACGCCTCTAGCGTTTGTGCATGCCCTTTACGGGGTTCCAGCGTACCTACCATCAGGAAGGTAGGGTTGTCTTCCAGCGCCTCCAGGCGCATGGCCGGGTCTTCCGGGAAGCCCAGCGATGGCACGGACTGGTCAAGGTCGGCGCCCAGGTGGAAGGCGCCAATGTGGAACGGGCGCTTGCGTGCAGGCATGTGCTTCAGGTACCAGTCATTGAGCTCATCAGCCACGGCTTGGGAAATGCAGATGGCGCCGTCGTATTCAGCCACTGTCCGTATCCATTTCGCATAGTGTTCGTGCAGGCTTTCGACGAAACAGTGCGGCAGTTGCAGGATCAGCAAGTCGTAGACCACGAACAGGATGCTGACGCCGTGGTCACGCATGGCGTTGAAGTAAGCCTTCTTGTGCGGCAGCACATCCATCAACAGGTCCAGGCCCAGGTACACGTCGCCAGCACGGTAGCTGATGACTTCGTCCTGCAACGCTTCGTTCGGCTCCTGGCCCAGGAATTTGGCGGTGAACGCCGACGCTTCACGGTAGTACGGCTCAGCAGGCGTGGTGTACACCGGTACGACTTTGTAGGTCGAAGGCGGATTGACCAGCCATTCCAGCAGAATGCTGCGCACCACGCGCTGGATGCCGCTCTTGCCGTCGTGCTTGCACAGCTCCGAAATGTCGACGAACAGGCTGGGTACATTCGTAGGCGGTTGCACGGAGTAATCAACGGCCTTGGCCAGGCGCTCGACGCTGACCTCACCGTTTTGCAGCGGCGCACTGGCACTGAGGGTTTCGATCAACTGCTGCAGGTGGTCACGCGGCTGCTCGGTGTGCGCCTGGTCGGCCTGGCGCTGGGCCATGGCGTGTTCGAAGGCCTCGAGGGCGGCCTGCCCTGTACGGTCCCACGAGAAATGCTCGGCGCGGTCTGCCCCGTGAACGGCCAGGGCCTTGCGGAAGGCGTCGTCCAGCAGGGCTTGCTCGAGCTTGCTGGCAATCGCCGCTGGATCGTGTGGGTCGAAGGTTGCCTCATCCCAGCCAATGACCTCCGGTACGCTTGAGGCGTTGGCACCGATCACGGGCGCGCCACATTTCATGGCCTCCAGCGGCGGCAGCCCGAAGCCTTCGTGCCAGGACGGGAATACGTAGAGCTCGCAGATGCTGTACAGGCTGCGCAGCTCGGCATCGCTGACGAAACCGGTGAATGCCAGGTCGTCCGGGGCCAGCCCCTGGTCACGGGCATGCTGACGGTACAGGTCCACGTGGTATTGCGGCATCTTGCCGGCGAATACCAGTTGGGTCTCACCCAGCTTGGGTTTGACGGCTGCGAAGGCCTCGATCAGGCGAGGCAGGTTCTTGCGCTCGTCGGCGCCACCGGTGTACAGCACGAACGGTTCGCGCAGGCCGAATTTCTCAAGCAGCGCCAGACGCTCTTCGTGGGCGAGCGTGACCGGGTAGAACACGTCATCGGCAGCGGTGGATACGTTGACGACTTTCGCCTCATCCAGCGGCAGCAGGGAGAGTGCTTCCTGACGCGCGAAGTCCGAGATCGACAGCAGCAGATCGTACTGCTGGAGTGCGCCGACCTTGGCCAGGTAGTGGCTTTTGTAGGCCGGGTTGCCGTCGAGATACTGCTTGGGGCTTACCAGCGGGATCAGGTCATAGAGCGTGGCGCTGACCAGCGCATCATGGTGAAGCGTGGCACTGCCGATCACCGCGTCATCGATGTAGCCTTCCACCGAGCTGGTCACGTGGATCACGTCCGGCTCGAGCGCGTCGATGCAGGCTTGGCGCATGTGTTCGGCCGTCTGGCGACGCGCCAGGTTTTTCGGGTGGCTGTCGGCGACGGGGCCTTCGGCGTACCACACGCGAATATGGCTCTGCGGCAACAAACCGATGAACGCGGTGCGGATGGGCTCGATGCTCTCGTGCAGCATGCCGTTGAGCACAAGATAGACTTCGTGTTCGCCGCGGTTGCGCACGATGCTCTGGGCAAACGCCATGCTGTACCGACCAATCCCTCTGAAACGGCTTTCGGTCTGCGCGCCCTGCATGTCAATTACGATACGCATTACTTCTGGCCCTTCGTCACGGCAGCACGGAGCGCGCTTTCGATCTGGCGCCCCCGTGGGGTCAATGGAGCATGGTCGATCAAACCGTGCTGTGGGTCGTTGGCCTCTACAGGCACTGCAGGCGCTGGCACCTTCAACAGGTCACGCAACACGCCAGTAAGCCAGGGGCTGCGCTGAACCAGGGCCCTGACCTTGCGCTCGACGGCAGGGCGACGCGCCAGCCACAGCCGTGCATGGGGCGCGACACGGCGCAGGGTGTGCTTGGCGGTAGTTGCGGCGCTGCGAGGGTGCTTGACCAGGTGGCCCAGCTTGCGCACGGGCGTGGTCGCGCGCCACACGGTGCTGCTCTGGAATGTGGTCAACTGCTGTTCGAGCGCGGTGGCGCGCAGGTACCAGTGGTGGGCGTTGCTCAGCGAGGTGTTCATCTCGAGTTGCAGCCGTTCGGCCTGCTCGCGTGCCTGGGCCAGTGCGTGCTGGGCATGCTCGCGCTCGTTGTCCAGTTGGGCTTGCAAGCGCTCGCGCTCTTGCGCAAACCCTGCCTCGAGCAATTGCACGCGCTCGGCTTGTTCGGCTTTCAGGGAGCCGAGCAGGTCATGTACTTCGGTTGCCATCTGATTCTCTAGGGTATTCAACCGGCCCTCCAGGGCCTGGTCATAACGCGAGGCCAATTCGTCCAGCGCTACGCCATACACCTGCTCGAACGGTGCGTCGAACGCGGCCAGTATTTCGGCCGGTGCCTGCTTCTGCGCCACCACGGCGTAATCCGGGCTGGTGCCGGCCAACACGTCCATCACGCCAAGCTTGCGCTCCGGCTCGCGCAGGTCCGGCGCTTCTTGCAGGCGCAGGACCTTGGAGCGGGCAAAGCCCTTGAACTCGGTCAAGAACGACAGCAGCAGGCTGGGGATTGGGCGGTCATGGGTGGGGTCGACGAAGAAATTGTTGGTGCCGACCACCACGTTTTCAGCGTTGGGCGTTTCCAGGATCAGCAAGCCGCCGGGTTGCAGCACCCGCATGGCTTCGCCAACCATTTCTTCCAGCACGGTAAAGGGAATGTGCTCGGCGATATGAAAGCCGCTGACGGCGATCAGGCTGGCATCGGGCAACTGGCGCAGCGCGTTGAGCGCATCGTCGGTGCGCACCGGCAGGCCCAGTTCGCGGCAGGCTTCGAGCATGCCTTCGTCCAGGTCCACACCGCTGGCGTCATAGCCTTCACGAATCAGCATTTCCAGCCACTCGCCACGGCCGCAGCCTACGTCCAGCACGCCCGCCTGGGGGTACAGGTCTTTGAGCGGCGCCAGAAACGGCAGGTAGACTTCGAGGCGGCTGGCGATCAGCGCCCGGGAGCCGCGATGGCGGTCTTCGAACGCCCGGTAGAATCGACTATCCATTACTGCACTCCACGGTCGGAGGTATCCAGGCAAGGCCTACGAACGTACTTTCCGAAACGTTGACGACGTTGAACACCAAGGCCAGGTCGCGCCACTCGTAGTTGTCCACCACGTGGGCATCGGCCGCATGCAGCGCGACGGCGACGGAATAAGAACCCACGCCCAGGTTGGCGGGGAAGCGGAAACGGTACGACAGCTGCGTGCCCTGGGCGAGGTCCTTGCGGGCACACCCCAGGTGATGGGTGTTGGTGCCGTATACGTCCTGGCCCAGGCGGTCCTTGATCACATAGCCCACCACCAGTTCGGGCAACGGGGCGTTGATGGCCACGTCCACGGTCAGGCAGACGTCCTCGCCCACGGTCACGTATTCGGCGGCAGCGCCCTGGGCGTTGAGCAGCGAGACACCTGCGATGCTGGCCTTGCCACTGCCCGAGCGGGTTTGCACTGCACCGTTCTCGAGGGTTTGCACTTCGACGGTGGCGTTTTCTTTCTGGGCGATCAGGGCGTTGTAGTAATCCATCACCTCTTCAGGTGGCCCGTCCTTGATGACGGTGCCGCCGTCCAGCAGGATCGCCCGGTTGCACAGGGCCTGAATGGCGGCGCGGTCGTGGGACACGATCAGCAGCGTGGTGCCAGCCTGCTGGAATTCCTTGATGCGGCCAAAGCTCTTGTGCTGGAAGTAGCTGTCACCCACCGACAAGGCTTCGTCGATGATCAGGATTTCGGGGCGGAATGCCGTGGCGACGGCAAAGGCCACACGCATCTGCATACCGCTGGAATAGGTGCGCACGGTCTGGTCGAAGTACTCGCCAATTTCGGCGAACGCCTCGATGTCGTCGATCACGCCGTCGATCTGGTCGGTGGTAAAGCCCATCAGGCCGGCGGCGTGGTAGGCATTCTGACGCCCGCTCAACTCGGCGTTGAAGCCCATGCCCAGCTCGAGGATGGCGGCGATGCGGCCGTTGACGCGCACGGTGCCTTCGCTGGGTTGCAGGGTGCCGGTGATCATTTTCAGCAGCGTGGACTTGCCCGCGCCGTTCTGCCCCACCAGGCCGATGGCTTCACCGGCCTCGATGTTGAAGCTGATGTGCTTGAGCACCCAATGCTCGCTGCTGGCCTTGACCGGCAAATAGCACCAACGCGCGATGCGCTGCCATTCGGAGCGGTAGCTGCGGTAGGCCTTGCCTACGTTGCTGACGGACAGAAGTGTCATAGCGAGTCCACCATTTCGGCAGAAGCCCTGCGGAACAGGAACAGCCCCAGTACCATCAGGCCCAGGGCAATGGCGACCGTGACGCCCAGTTCGGCGATGTTCGGCGCAAGCTTGTAGACCAGCGCGTTGTGATAGCCGGTGACGATGGCATACATCGGGTTGATGTCCAGGGTGCCCTTGAGGTAGTCGGGCACGATGTTGACCGAGTACACGATCGGCGTGAACCAGAACCATACCTGCATGATGATCGGCACCACCTGACCAATGTCACGCAAGAACACGTTCAGCACACCCAGCACCAGGCCCAGGCCGACGGCGAAGGCCACCACCACCAGGGTCAGGGGCAGCAGCCAAAGCATCTGCGCGTTGGGCGCATGGCCCAGCAAGGCGAAAATGATCATGGCGGCGATGAACAGCAACAGGTTGTTTAGCAGGCACGACCCCACCACGATCACCGGCAGCGCAATGCGCGGAAAGCGCATCTTCTTCATCAGGTTGCCCTGTTCGATGAACACCGTGAGGCAGCGCCCGACGATTTCCGCGAACAGGTTCCAGGCCAGGATGCCGGCAATCAGGTACAGCGCGTAGGCGTACTTGTTGTCGATGCCGGGCAGGCGCGCGCCCAGCACGTTGGACAGGATCAACGCGTAGATGGCCACCTGGGCCAGGGGGTGGATGATCATCCACAGGCCGCCTAGCTTGCTGCGGGCAAAGCGCGAGATGAACTCGTTCTTGATGGAGGTGAGGATGAAGCCCCGGTAATCCCAGACGCCCCGAAACATGCCTAACATAGTTATCCTTGAATCAAACGGGCGATTTGCGCGACGTACTGCGCCACCAGCGCTTCATCACCACGGCTTTCCACGTTCAGGCGCAGCAGGGGCTCGGTGTTGGAGCCGCGCAGGCTGAAACGCCAGTCGGCGAAGGCCACGCTGATGCCGTCGGTGCGGTCGACGCTGGGGTTTTGCGGCAGGTAGTGGTTCAGGATCTTGTCGATGGTGCCTTTCACATCGGCCACTTCGTAGTTGATCTCGCCGCTGCACGGGAACTTGGCGATACGCTCGTCCACCAGCTGGGCCAGGGTCTTGCCGGTCACGCTCATCAGCTCGGCCACCAGCAGCCACGGGATGTTGCCGCTGTCGCAGTAGGCAAAGTCGCGGAAGTAGTGGTGGGCGCTCATTTCGCCGCCGTATACGGCGTCTTCGGCGCGCATGCGCTCCTTGATGAAGGCATGGCCGGTCTTGCTCTGGATGGCCACGCCGCCGGCTGCTTCCACCTGTTCGATGGTGTTCCAGGTCAGGCGTGGGTCGTGGATGATCTTGCTGCCAGGGTGCTTGGCCAGCAGCATCTCGGCCAGCAGGCCGACCACGTAGTAGCCTTCGATGAAGCGGCCCTGGTTGTCGAAGAAGAAGCAGCGGTCGAAGTCGCCGTCGAAGGCGATGCCCATGTCGGCGCCGGTGTCGAGCACGGCCTGGCGGGTCAGGTCGCGGTTTTCCGGCAGCAGCGGGTTGGGAATGCCGTTGGGGAAGTTGCCGTCCGGCTCGCCGTTGATCAGGGTGATGTCCAGGGGCAGGCGTGCCTTGAGCAGCTCGATCACCGGGCCCACAGCGCCGTTACCGGGGTCGGCCAGCACCTTGAGCGGCTTGAGGGTGTCGAGGTTGACGTAGGTGAGCAGGTGGTCGATGTAGGCGGTCTTGTCGAACACCTCGCGCACCTGGCCGGGCTTGGCGGCAGGCTCACCCAGGCTACCGGCCTCGACGCGCTGGCGGATGTCGTTCAGGCCCGTGTCGCCGCTGATCGGGCGGGACTGCTCGCGCACCAGCTTCATGCCGTTGTAACCCTTGGGGTTATGGCTGGCGGTGATCATCACGCCGCCGTCGGCCTGGTGATGGCTGGTGGCAAAGTACACTTCTTCAGTACCGCACAGGCCGATGTCGATCACATCGGCGCCGCCTTCGGTCAGGCCTTTGATCAGCGCCAGCGACAAACCGGGGCTTTCCAGGCGCATGTCACGGCCCACCACGTAGGTGCGCCCGCCCAGCTCGGCCACCAGGGCGCGACCAATGCGGTAGGCCACGTCATCGTTGAGGTCGGCAGGCACTTGGCCGCGGATATCGTAGGCTTTGAAACAACGGGTCTGGATGGGTGGGTACATACGTCTCACTCAATGCGGTGGCGCCAGGGGCGCCGACAGTCTGAACAGGGATAGCCGGCCACGGTGGGCGACCGAAGACCGGCCCGGTGCCTGGCCAGGCACGACGGGCCGACGGGAAAGCCTGGACTCAGGCGTCGCAACGACCGTAATTGTCCTCGAAACGCACGATGTCGTCTTCGCCGAGGTAGTCGCCGCTTTGAACTTCGATAAGCACCAGGTCGATCACGCCCGGGTTCTGCAAGCGGTGCTTGTGACCGGCGCGGATGAACGTGGATTCGTTGGTGTTGAGCATCAGCTCCTTGTCATCGTTGACCACCACGGCCATGCCGCTGACCACGATCCAGTGCTCGCTGCGGTGATGGTGCATCTGCAGGGACAGGGATGCCTTGGGCTTGACCACGATGCGCTTGATCTTGAAGCGCTCGCCGTCTTCCAGGGTGGTGTAGGTGCCCCAGGGGCGATGCACGGTGCGGTGCAGCAGGTGCGCCGAGTGGCCATCGCTTTTCAGGCGCTTGACGATGTGCTTGACGTCCTGGGCGTGGTCCTTGTGGGCGATCAGCAGGGCGTCGGGGGTGTCGACCACCAGCAGGTCCTGCACGCCAACCAAGGCCGCCAGGCGGTCTTCGGTGGTGACGTAGTTGTTGCTCGATGCATGGGCCAGCACTTCGCCTTCGAAGCGGTTGCCCGATTCGTCCGGGGCGGTCAGTTCGCTGACGGCGTTCCACGACCCGATGTCGCTCCAGCCGATGTCGCAGGGAATGGTCGCGACCTTGCGTGAGCGCTCCATCAGGGCGTAATCGATGGAGATGTCAGGCACATTGGCGAATGTGTCGGGGTCGAGCGCCATGCAGCTGTAGCCTTTGGCGGTGGTGTGGCGCGAGGCCTCCAGCGTCTGGGCCACGGCGTGCAGCACGTCCGGGGCGTGTTCCTGGAACTGCTCGATGACGGTGCCGACCTGGAAGCAGAACATGCCGGCGTTCCAGAAATAGTTGCCGGCGGCTACATAGGCTTCGGCGGTGGCGGCATCGGGCTTCTCGACGAAGCGCGCGACTTTGAGGCCACCGTCCAACGCGCCATCGGCGGCCGCTTCGATGTAGCCGAAGCCGGTTTCGGGGTACTGGGGCTTGATGCCGAAGGTGACCAGCCAACCTTGCTCGGCCAGGTGCACCGCTCGGTTTACGGCTTGGGAGAACGCCGCTTCGTCCTGGATCAGGTGGTCGGCAGCCAGCACCAGCATGTAGGCCTGCGGGCCATGCACCTGCTGGAGTTGCAGGGCGGCAGCGGCCACGGCGGCGGCGGTGTTGCGACCGAACGGTTCGAGAATATAGCCCTGGGGGTGGCCCTGGGTATTGATGGCGCGGTATTCGTCTTCGGTCTTGAACAGCAGTTCACGGTTGGTGACGGTCAGAACTTCTGCAACGCCGTCCAGTTTGGAGGCGCGCAGGAACGTCTTCTGAATCAGGTTTTGCCCGTCGGGCAGGGTCATGAACGGCTTGGGGTGAGCCTCACGAGAAACAGGCCACAAACGGCTGCCAACGCCACCGGAAAGAATAACCGGGATCAATTCCATATTCGGATCCTTAACAGCCAGTTGATGGTTCAATTGGCCAGCATGAGTCTTATTTCTGATCGTCGTCGCGCACAGCGCAACGCCGCTAAGTTACGCGCCTAGCGTGAGTAATCTCTGGCTATCCATAGGCTCGAGACGCAAGCATCACGGCGAAGAATACCAGAGAATACGCTTTGTAGCTTGCGCGCAGGCTGCGGCCAGCGTGGCCGACATGCCCTACCTGGTGATCGCCTCGGGCAGGTCGCGCGAGGGGGTGGTGAGCCGTGGTGTGTATCAGACAACGTCGGCGCCCATCGTTCCGTGAATCGCTCGCATTATCTTGCGATTTCCACCTGGGTTGGCCAGCCAAGCGCCTGCGTGCGCCGCTGCAGCGCCTGTGCCAGCGCCGTTTTCGCACCGGCCCGGCCATGCACCAGCACAATGCGCGCCGGGGCACGCTCGCTGCTGGTGGCGAAGGCGACCAGGCCGGCCTGGTCGGCGTGGCCTGAATAGCCACCGAGGGTCAGCACTTTGGCCCAGATGCTGTAGTACTGCCCCTCCAGATCCACCTGGCCCAGGCCCTGCCCCCGTTTGCTGGCCTGGATCACCGCACCGGGCGTGCCCTTGGCCTGATGGCCTACGAACATCACTTCATGCCTGGGGTCGCCCAGCATGGCCTTGAGGTAATTGACGATGCGCCCGCCCGAGCACATGCCGTTGCCTGCAATGACGATGGCGGGCCTGCCGGTGCTTTTGAGGTAGTTGACCACCTGCTGGTGACGGGCGTGGGTGTCTACGCTGATCAGTTGGCCGAACGCGAGCGGGTCGCGGCCATTTGCCAGGCGCGCCCTGGCCTGCTCGTTCCAATAAGGGTGCAGGTCGCGGTAGGCCTGGGTGATGCGCTGGGCCAGGGGCGAATCTAGAATGATCGGCAGCTGCGACCAATACACGGGCTCGCCTTGTGGCGAGGGGCCCGTCTTGCCCAACAAGGCCTTGCGGTGCAGGACCTCTTCGAGGTCATGGAGCAGTGCCTGGGTGCGCCCCAGGCTGAAGGCCGGGATCAGCAAGGTGCCGTGATCGGCCAGCGCGCGGTCGATGGCCGCTTCCAGTCGCTGGATGCGATCACCGCTGGGTGGGTGAAGGCGGTCGCCATAGGTGCTTTCCAGCACCAGCACATCGGCGTGCTCCGGGGGCTGCAAGGGGCGCAGCAAGGGGTCGTTGCCCGGGCCCAGGTCACCTGAAAATACATAGCGCGTGCTGTTTGGCCCGTGCTGGATGTCGCATTCGACGTAGGCTGAACCCAAGAGGTGACCCGCACGCTGCAAGCGGATGGCGCAAGCCACCTGCGGGTGCTGAACCACGGTATGCCAGTGCCCGAAAGGCAGGGGCACGATCAGGTTGTGTACCAGGGCGATGTAGCGGGCCACTTGGGCAGGTGTGCTGTCGATGCCGAGCTTGAAGGCGTCTTCGAGCACCAGGGGCAATAACCTGGCGGAGGGCTCGCTACAGAGGATGGGGCCGCGGTACCCCTGGGCCAGCAATGCCGGAATGCGGCCTACGTGGTCCAGGTGCACGTGCGTGACGATCAGGGCCTGGATGCCAGTGATGTCGAACCCGAGCGCGCTGCCCTGCGCGCCCGGTGTTGCATCGGCGCCCTGCTCGGCACCGCAGTCGACCAGCAGGCTGACGCCAGGGCCTAAATGAAGCTGATGGCAGGAACCCGTCACGCCGCGTACAGCGCCATGATGGGTTAGGCCGGGGTAATCCATGCTGCGCACTCTCGCCGGGGGCTAAAACGAAGTGAGCAATTAGTCCATGGTGACTGTTGCTTTGATAGGCAGGCATTTCCTAAAGCAACCTAAGAAAAATCTTTATTTGCCGCTCAGCGCCGCTTCGCGAGCCGAAGCACGGATTTTGCGCTTGCTGCGCTGCACGCCGTAGGCGCCCAGCAAAGGCCCAACGGCCAGGCCAATGATCAGCGCTGCCAGCACTACCACTGCCACGGGCACCTGTGGCGCAACCCAGCCAAACAAGGTCAAGGCTACGGTCTGCTGGTTTTCCAGCACGAAGAACAGCACTACAGCCGCCAGCAGCAGAACGAAGACAGCTGCCAGTGCACGCTTGAGGTTACGCATTGGGTTGCTCCTAGGAAATCAGGTGTGAGCCTCGTCTTCTTCTTCATTGACCCGATCACGCAATTCCTTGCCGGGTTTGAAGTGCGGAACGAACTTGCCTTCGAGGCTGACCGACTGGCCGGTCTTTGGGTTACGACCTACCCGTGGTGCCCGATAATGCAGCGAGAAGCTGCCAAAACCGCGGATCTCGATGCGATCACCGGTAGCAAGGCATTGTGACATCTGTTCAAGCATGGTCTTGATGGCCAGCTCTACGTCCTTGGACGAGAGTAGCCCTTGATGGGTGACAATACGTTCGATCAGCTCCGACTTCGTCATGATTTTCCCTTCGTTATCAAGCAGCTAGATCATTGCTTAACCAGTTTGTAGCACGGTGCGAGGGATTTGAACAGGTCGGTTCTTGACTTATTCGAAGAATGTTGGTCCAGGCTGGCGGGCAAGTGCAGACAGCACGGCGCCATGCCTGGGCGCAGCCAAAGGCCTTGACCGATGTGCAGCACATAGATAGCACCGGGTGCCTTGGCACGCTTGGAACATTGTGGTTAGAACCCACAAGGAGCTCCAAGCATGCCCTCTTCCCACCCCCATCCACCTGCACCACATGACCTCAATCGTGCCATCGCCATGCGCTTTGGCAACCGCCCTACCCTGCGCCAAGTGGTAGGCGAGCAACTGATGAACCTGATCATCGCGCGTTACCCCAAGGTGGCCGTTCACCGCCCCGACATGAAAACGGCCGAACCGCTGAAATTTCTTCGCTGGCACATGGACGGCTACTGGACAGTTACCCCGCTTGTCGAGGTTGTGCTGCAACGCTTTCTTGATGGCGCACCGGTGGATTTTTCCCGCCAGGACCGCTTCAGCCTCAAACCACCGCTTCGCTTTTTTGCCATCCCCGATGCGTTCGAAACAGCCGATGATGACCTTGTCGACCCCGGCACGCTTAACGATGCATTCAATGCGTTTCTGCCGACCCTTCATGCGTGCTTTGCACAGGCTCAGATCGACTACTGGAATGCAGGCAACGGCAACGATCACGATACCTGGGTTCAACAGGTGCTTCGCGCCGGGCTTCTGAGTGGGTTGACCGATCAGGCGTTGACCGCTGATGAGCAGCGATGCTTGCAGGATCTGCTGCTCGAAAGAACCGAGGGTTTTGCCGTGCACACCGTACGCATGCATTGGCGCCTGGGCGAAGACAGCACCCGTGAACTGCTGCCTGGGCTGCTGGTGAACGCCAGTAGCGAAGTGGCCAACGTGACACTCTGGTGCACGTCTGCAGGGGATGTGAAAGGTTTCACCTCGCTAGAGGACTTTGGCACCTACTTGCAGACGCAGTACCGGCCGACAGCGACCGATGACGGTTTTTCGTGGGCGCTCTACGAAGCTGACGGTAACGCGTTTGCCTTGTTGTCCGGCGTATTGCTTGAAATCCTGCTGTCGCGGTTGAACCGTGTGCGGTTGAGCGATCTGAACACGGTGGATGAGTTGGCGTCTGCCTACCAGGCCGTGGTCGACCCCTCGCAGTTCTTCGCCCAGAGGGCCGATCTGCCCACTCAAAAGCTGGCCATCGATCTGCCTGAGAAATTGTTGAACGCCGACTTCAACAGTCAGAGCCGCTATCTCCAGGCGCTGATAGATGTTTGCGTGTTGCAGGCCTCCCAGGCAAATGCCCAGCCCCCTGCAGAACCGGATGATCTGCAACCCTATGCGCGGCGCAAGCTACGCGAACAGATGCTGGCCGATCACCCTGCAGACGGCGCCTTCGACGCGGACGACCTGTTACTGACCGTCAATACCTACGCCAATGACGGCCATGGGCTGGGCTTCCCGCAGCTGATAGAAAGCAAGACGCTGACGTTGACCGAGTACGCCATCGGTCGCCTTGAGGCAACCGGCGCAAGCCCTGTAGCCGCTGTAGCCCATCGCACCCATGGGCAGATCCCTTCCTGGCTTGACCCCGAGTACCTGCGCCAGTTGGTTGCCACTGTAGACATAGGCGGCACCTATCCGCGCTACCTCGATGGCTTGCTTGGGGATGAACAGTACAAAGCCAGCCACCTCAACGCCTTTGCAGCGCAATGGCGCTTGGGCCTTATGCTCGATGCTGCCTTCGCGCTGTGTACCGGGCATATCGACTCACGCAGCTATGCGGCGGTGGCAAGCTTTTGCCGTTTACCCGCAAGCAATGAGAAGGCGTTGGCCATCGCGCCCCTGGCCTTCAAGCGCTCGCCCGACTCGCAGTTGATCGACAAGGCGCACGGTTTCTTCGTCATCCAGGTGGCCAATAGCGGCGCACTGTTGCTGTACTGTCCGATGCACAGGGGCGCGCTCAAACAATTCAAGGACCCGCACGGCCTCATGCAGGAGATTGCCCAGCCCGGCCGCGTGCAGGAAGAGGTGCTGGCATGGCTCGACCAAACGCACCGGGCCGTTTACGACAAGGGTGGCTTCAAAGAGCCCCATCTGCCCCACTGGGTGTTCGATCCGTACGCGCCACTGAACAAGCCAGCCCCTGTTGAACTCGCGCTGACGTTCTGGACCCATGACATCGATTCGAACCTGTTCGAAGCCAAGCGCTCGATGCTGCTCGAACTGGCCGACCGCAGCGCCATGAGCAACAGCGAGTTACGCTGGCAGTCCATCAAGACGTTTGCCTGGCAGTTGCTGAACGTGGTCGCGCCCGTTCTACCGGGGCCGATCTCTTCGATTGCCTTGCTGTACATCGGTATGACTGCAGTAGCCGAGGACCTGAAACTGCTGCTTGAAGGCAGCGCTACGGATCGAACCCAAGCTGTGGTGGATCTGCTGAACAACACACTGATGGTGCTGATCCATGCGCAGCTTCCCAGAACGGAGCCGCCCCACGCCGGGGCGCAGACTCGGCTGAGTATCGATCCAGCCTCGGTGCGACTGGGCGGCGATATCGATCCGTTGCCATTGCCTGAGGCGGGCAGCGTGTCCACGGTCGAGGCACTGCAGGCGCAAGCGACCACACAACTCGATTTTGCATGGCGGGGCGCCCAGGGTTTCAATGAGCTATCCGGGGTTCAACGCACGCGATTGCAAGCCATGGCTGCCTCGGTAAGCCTGGACGGCGTGTCGGTGATCAAGCAAGGGCCTCTGGAAGGCTTGTACGAGCTTGAGCATGGGCGCTATGTGCGGCTGCAAGGAAAGGCTTATGCGGTCGACTCGGCCGATGGGCTTACCCGCATCGTCGGGCCGGATGGCAGCCAGGGGCCACTGATCAGACGCGACCCACAAGGGTGGCGTATCGATACGCGACTGCGCGGCGGCGGGGACCGACCCGGTTCAAGCACTCAGCAGCGCTTGCGCGAGCGGTTGGTCCGTCGGATCCGAACCGCGCAGCAGGCGGTTGAAAAAAGCCTCGACGACGCGGAAAGAGGCGCCGTTGAATATGAAGGCCTGCGCCCACGCATCGAGGCCGCTCGCGCTCAATGGCTGAAAGTGGATGAGCGACTCAAGCAACCGCCGCCGCAAGATCCTGAACAGCATGCCCAGTTCGAGCGGGCAACCGGGCTGTTTGCCAAACGGCATACGGAGTTGCTGGCGCAGATAAAGAACTTGCGCCGCCAGCGTATCGAATCCGCTGTAGGGATTTTCCAGAGCTACCTTGAGGCCGAGCGCAACATGGTTGCCCTGTTCGATGACCGTAGCTACATGGCCAGCACCAGCTATGCGCCAGAACAGCGGCAGGCGTTGGCAGATGTCAGGCGCAACTTGATTGGCTATGGGCAGTTCATCATCGAAGAGCAGTTGCATACCGGTCGCTTCAGTGAGTATGACCGACTGACCACGGCGCTCAACGCCGCGCCACCTGAGGTGCGCCAAGCCGCGTATGACCAGTACCGTGAAGTGCTTGAAAGCATCATTATCGACCAGCCTTTGATCATCGAATACATGGCGGCGCTCGATCGGCTGCTTGCTGTTACCGATTTGGACATGATGGTACCGAGCACTCACGCAGCGGACAGGACCATCGCCCAGATCATCGAAGCGCGCACCACCACCACGCCAAACATACGGTTCTTCCAGGCCATGGGCCTGGTTGAGATGGCGCTGCGTTTTGAGGCCTTGCAAGACTATGCGCACTACGCGGTATTCAGGGCTGCACTTGCCGGGGAGCGCCTGCGGGTGGCCGCTAATGCTCACCATCTGTCCCTGTTCACCGACCTGCAGACTGCTCAGCGTATCGATATTCTGCAGAGTGCCTGGGATGAATATTCGGCCGCCATTCTCAACAGTCAGCGTATTGCCCAGCTGGGCAGCGAGCTCGTGGATATCGAGCGCCTCGAGGCGTATCGACATCAGATGGTCGAGCTCAAGACCATGGCCGGCGACGCGCTGGTCATCGCATTACGCGAGCAGGCCGTCGGCCAGCAACACTCCACCACCCGTCCGGTATACCGTCGGCAGGCGTTGCAGGTGGCCAAGACAGCGGCCGGCCAGACGGTGATCGGTTCGGAGTCGATCGTGGATGGGCAGCCTGTGCTGCAAGTTCGCGGGACCTTCAGCCAGACGGCACTGCATACCTTCACCCGGGAAAGTGGCACATGGGTCGAACAACTGCCTGCTGTGGGCAAGGTATCACCCCCCAGGGCGCCCACACCGGAAAGCGAACGTCAGGAACAAGCGCTGGCTGAAGGGATGCTTGCTCAGAATCAGAACGTACTTGCCAAAGCGCGCAAGCTGGTCGAAGAAGATATCGATAGCCATTCATTGACGTCGATGCTCGATGCACAAATAGGGGAAGTGCAGACACTGCGCGATCAGCTAGCCGACAGTGAAGCGGACTCTGAACTGCTGCAACGCCTGGACGATGCCTTGGTGGCCTTGCGCGACGGGAAACGCGAGGTGCTGGTCAAGCTGCACAGCACCACACGCTTTCCCAGCGCAGAAGGCTTGCACTACTTGCACAAGCAAGGGCTGGTGCGGGTGACCTATCAAGGGCCGCGGCAGGCGCTGGCCGAAGGTTATCTGGATGAGTACCGCATCGATGTGCTCGAAGCGCCAGGCAGCGAGCGCGGCAAGCCCCTGTGGGCCGCTCACTTTCATTTCAATGACGCGGCCGCCGCACCGACGGCGTTCGGCAAAGGTCATCTGAAACTGTGGCGTCAGCGCAAGCTGGGTTACAGGGAACAGGTCAGAAGCGCTGCCGTGGGCGAGGAGTTGCGGATTCACCGAGGCAACCTGACCTATGCTCAGGCACGTGGGGTGATTCCTTTCCACTGACCCGACGCCGGGGTGCCTTGACGGCTGCGAGCGATTGGGGCTCTTGCGCAGCCGGTTTGGCGCCCTGACAAGGTCGCTCAAAGGTCGATCAATGCTGCTGAGCCAGGGATCTTTGGTAGGCACCCGCTCCTGCTAAAGCCGCACGTGCTTGACGAAATTGCAAGGCCGGTGCCGGGCGTCGAGCTGTTCGGCAAGGATGCCTTCCCAGGCAGTACGACAGGCCCCGGTAGAACCTGGCAGGCAACAGACCAGCGTATGATTGCTCAGCCCTGCCAAGGCGCGGCGCTGGACGGCCGATGAGCCGACATCCAGAATGGACAGGGCGTGCAGCAGCTCGCCGAACCCGTCCACGCGCCGTTCCAGCAGGCATTCGACTGCCTCCAAGGTGGTGTCCCTGCCGGTAAAGCCTGTGCCACCTGTGATCAACACCACTTGCACCTGCTCGTCGGCAATCCAGGTCGCCACCTGAGCGCGGATTTTGTAAAGATCATCCTTGAGCAGAACCCGTGCAATCAGGTGGTGACCCATGTCCACCGAGCGGTCCGCCAGCAGCGCACCTGAGGTATCGCTCTCGACAGTGCGGGTATCGCTGACGGTCAAGACAGCGATGTTGAGCGGCACGAACACCGCATCAGGTTGAACACGCACAGCACAGCTCCTTCCAATGAGGTGGCGGTCACGCTAGTAACATGCGCTGCCAGCGTCCAATCGATAGCGCAAACGGCTCGATCAATGGCATCTATCGCCACGGTACGTTACTGTCGGCGCAACCCTTTAGCAGGCGCAGGCATGGATATCAAGCAACTGAAGTTTCTCATCGCCCTCGACCAGACTCGCCATTTTGGCCAGGCGGCTGCGTTGTGCCACATCACCCAGCCCACGTTGTCCATGCGCCTGCGCAACCTGGAAGACGAACTGGACCTGGTGCTCGTCAAGCGCGGTCAGCGGTTCGAAGGGTTCACCGAGGCCGGCGAACGCATCCTGGCCTGGGCACGGACCCTGCTGGCCGCCCATGACGGCTTGCACGCCGAGGCGGCCCATTGCCGCGGCCAAGTGGTGGGGAGCCTGCGCCTGGGCACGGTGCCGCTGGCCAGTTTCAACCCGATGCAATTGCTGCTGCCGTTGCGGGCCAAGTACCCGGGCCTGCACTTCGAGCTCAGCTCGCTCAGCTCCGAACAGGTGATCGACGGCCTGAGCCGTAACCAACTGGACTTGGGCATCTGCTATCTGGACCAGGTCAACACGCAGTTTTTCGACGTCATCGAGCTGGGTACCACGACCATGGGCCTGCTGCACGATACCCGGCATTTTCAGTTCGACGCCCAAAGCCTGCGCTGGGACCAGCTGGGCGATACACCACTGGGCCTGTTGAGCAAGGGGATGCATTACCGGCAGTCGCTGGACTTGAGCTTCCGTAGCCGCGGCCTGGAACCGAATGCTGTATTGGAAAGCGACTCCAGCTTTCAGCTGATCCAGGCCATCGCCACTGGCCTGTGCTGCGCCATCATGCCGCTGGGCTGCGGCCTGGAAAGCCTCAGCGAGCACCTGCGCATCGTGCCGGTCACCGATGCCGCCATCCACAGCCCGGTAGGCCTGCTACTGCGCCGCAGCGAGCCCCGCTCGGCAATTGCCGAGCAGTGCTTCGCCGAGGCGCAGTTGGTACTTCAAACGCCCTGACCGCGACCGTTAGCGATACCGCTCAAGCCAGTGTGCATAGGGCGCTGGCAAGGTCCAGGCAGCCTTTTCCACGCCCAGCTCCTTGGCCGCGAAATACGCCCAGTGCGGGTCAGCCAGATGAGCACGACCGACCGAGACCAGGTCCAGTTGCTCGGCCCGTACGGCCGCCTCGGCCAACTCCGGTTTGCCAAAGCCCCATGCCGAGGTGACGGGGATACCGGCTTCGCGGCGTACGCGCTCGGCAATCGGGCCCATGAAGGCAGGGCCCCATGGAATGTTGGTATCGGGAATGGTGAAGCCCACGCTTACGCTCAGCAGGTCCAGGCCGCCGGCCTTGAAGCGGCGCGCCAACTCGATGGACTCTTCCAGGGTTTGCTCGTCACGCCCATCGTATTCCAGCACCCCGAAACGAGCTGTCAGCGGCAGGTGCTCAGGCCACACTTCGCGTACCGCTGCCAGGGTTTCGAGCAAGAACCGGCTGCGGTTTTCGAAGCTGCCACCGTAGGCATCGGTGCGCTGGTTGGAGTGCTCGGAGAAGAAGCTCTGGCCCAGGTAACCGTGGGCAAAGTGCAGCTCGATCCACTCAAAGCCGGCGTCGCGTGCTCGGCGCGCTGCATCGACGAAGTCTTGCTTGACCCGGGCGATGTCGTCCAGGGTCATGGCGCGCGGCACCTTGGGCAGGTTGGCACCGAAGGCGATGGCCGACGGGGCGATGGTTTCCCAGCCACGTGGATCATCGACCGCGATGTGATCATCGCCTTCCCATGGGCGGTTGGCGCTGGCTTTGCGACCGGCGTGGGCGATCTGGATGCCGGGCACGGAGCCGGCCGCCTTGATCGCCTGCACCACGGGCACGAACGCCTGGGCATGGGCATCGCTCCAGATACCGGCGCAGCCTGGGGTGATGCGGCCTTCGGGCGATACCGCCGTGGCCTCGACCACCAACAGACCGGCGCCGCCTCGGGCCATGCCAGCCAGGTGCACGTGGTGCCAGTCGTTGATCATGCCGTCTTCAGCGCGGTATTGGCACATCGGCGGGATGGCGATGCGGTTACGCAGGGTGACGTCTTTAAGGGTATAGGGTTCGAACAGGGCTGCCATGGAACACTCCAGGATCATTGAATACTGTAGTTCGATCATAATCGAACTATGGCAATAATGAAAAGCCCCGGTATCATGCAGACCATGCGAGCCTACAAACATCCCAATCCTGATGACCTTATTCTCGAACGCGTGCTGTACGCCTTGAGCGACCCGGTGCGCCTGGGCATCGTCCGCCATCTTGCTGGGGTGACCGAGGCCAGTTGCGGCGAGCTGGACGGAGGGCGGCCCAAGTCGAGCATGTCCCACCATTTTCGTGTGTTGAGGGACGCAGGGCTGGTACACACTCGCAATGTGGGCACCACGCACATGAACTCGCTGCGCAGCGACATGCTCGGGGAGCGTTTTCCGGGGTTGCTGGACTGCATTTTGCGCCAGGTCTGAGCGACCTGCGCTTGCCCGGATTCTCTTAAGCAATCGCCTCCTGCACCCTCAAGGCTGCCGAATGCCTGCGAAGGCGCGACCTCGCCTGCGCCCTGCCTGCCGTAAACCGCGCAAAAAAAAGCCACGGGGTGACCCCCGTGGCTTTTCGATTACATCAGGACCGTGAATTACAGGGCCATGTCGTTCTCGGGCTTGCTTTCAACCGGCTGACTTGGCGCGACTGCGCTGGTACCGACGCTTTCGTCGATGACCGGCGGCTTGGCCAACTGCAGCACTTCGGCGGTGTAGTTCCACTCTTTCTGAGTAGCAGCGGCCGAGTCGTTCAGCTTGGTGCCGTAGCTTGGGACGATTTCCTTGATCTTGGCCTGCCACTCTGGAGTAGCGACCTTCTCCTTGAACACGGTTTCCAGCACGTTCAGCATGATCGGCGCAGCAGTCGATGCACCTGGCGAGGCGCCCAACAGACCTGCAATGGTGCGGTCCTGAGAGGCCACCACTTCGGTGCCCAGCTTCAGCACGCCGCCTTTCTCTTCGTCACGCTTGATGATCTGCACGCGCTGACCGGCCTGCCACAGTTTCCAGTCTTCCTTCTTGGCATTCGGGAAGTAGGTGCGCAGCGCGTCGAAACGGTCGTCGTCAGACAGCATCAGCTGGCCTGCGAGGTATTCCACCAGCGGGTACTGGTCGATGCCCACGCGGGTCATTGGCCACAGGTTGTGGGTGGTGGTGCTGCTGAGCAGGTCCAGGTACGAGCCATTCTTCAGGAACTTGGTCGAGAAGGTCGCGAACGGGCCAAACAGAATCACACGCTTGCCGTCGAGCACGCGGGTGTCCAGGTGGGGTACCGACATGGGCGGCGCACCGGTGGACGCGATGCCGTAGGCCTTGGCCATGTGCTGCATGGCAACGGTTGGGTTCTCGGTCACCAGGAACGAGCCGCCCACCGGGAAGCCTGCATATTCCTTGGCTTCCGGAATACCGGACTTCTGCAGCAGCTTCAACGCGCCGCCACCGGCCCCGATGAACAGGAACTTGGCATCGGTAGCCGACTTGCTACCGTCCTTCAGGTTCTTGTACTCGACGTGCCAGGAGCCGTCCTTGTTGCGGCTGATGTCCTGCACTTCGCTGGACAGCTTCAGGTCGAAGCCTTGCTGGGTCTGCAGGTGACCGACGAACTGGCGGGTAATTTCGCCGAAGTTCACGTCGGTGCCGATTGGCGTCCAGGTGACGGCCAGCTTCTGGGCCGGATCACGGCCTTCCATCATCAGCGGGACCCACTTGGCGATCTGCGCGTGATCTTCGGAGTACTGCATCGGGCGGAACAGCGGGCTTGCCTGCAGCGCTTCATAGCGCTTCTTCAGGAACTTGATGTTGTCGTCGCCCCACACGAAGCTCATGTGCGGCGTGGTGTTGATGAACGCGCGTGGGTTCTTCAACACGCCCTGGCGTACCTGCCAAGACCAGAACTGACGGGAAATCTGGAAGGCTTCGTTGATCTCGATGGCCTTGGAGATGTTGATGTTGCCGTCTTTGTCTTCGGGGGTGTAGTTCAGCTCAGCCAGCGCGGAGTGACCGGTACCGGCATTGTTCCAGCCGTTGGAGCTTTCTTCGGCCACGCCGTCCAGGCGCTCGACCATCTCCATCGACCAGCTCGGCTCCAGCTCGTGCAGCCAGACGGCCAGGGTGGAGCTCATGATGCCGCCGCCGACCAACAGTACGTCGACTTTCTTGGTTTCTGCGGCGTGTGCGTGCATGACAGTTGCAGCGACAGCCAGACCCAGCAAGGTCTTGCCAGCTTTCTTGAACATTGATCAATTCCAGTCAGGAGAACGGAGGTGGGCCTGTGGCTGACCCAGGTAACGCGTGTTCTTCAGCGCAGGCTTGTTATTGATCATTGTTCAGCAGCCAGAGAACCGGAAAACGAATCAGGCTTTTGTCGCATTGACCTACATCACTGAATCGTTTTTCCGATTGTAACCGAAATGCCAGCACAAACAAATTGGGCGGCCAAGCGCAAGACGACAGGTTGTCTCAGGCTGACGGCCCTTCAGGCATTGATCGACTCGAAGGCGTGCATCGGCGCCGTCTTGGGGTAGAACTGAGGAAACTCCTCCTCCACGATCCAGGGCTCCTTCATCACCAGGTACACATCGAGGTATTCGGAATACCCCTCCCAGACGTGCAAGTCGTTCGCCTCGGCCACAGCCCGCGACAGCACGCCCATACCGCCGAAGCTCTTGATCATCGACACGCTGACGATCTCGCTGCCGGAATGGAACACGGTCGCTGCCTCGAGCCCGCCGCCCTGGTGGTTGGCGAAGCGCGAGAAGATGGAGGCGTACGGGCATTCGGGCAACGGCTTGATGACCACCGACGGGGCGGTGTCGCCACTGACCGAGCAGGCCACTACCTCGATGCGCAAGCCCTTGAGCGAAACCGAATAGAACCCCTCGGGCATGCTGTCGCCCAGGATCACCACCATGTCGGCTTCGCCCTTGGCCAGCTTGGTGAGGTTGTCGGGGGATTCGGAACAGCTGAAGATGGGGCTGCACCCGGACAGGTTGCTGGCCACACCCGCCATGATCTGCTGGTTGATCTCCATCGACAGGGTGCTGTTCAGGGCGACCCGCAATGGCTGGCTTTGGCGTTCGCGCAGCTGCTTGATCTTCAGTTGCATGCGTTCGGAGCAGCGCACGATCTCCAGCACATGGGGCAGGATCCCGACCCCTTCCTGCGTCAGCGACACGCCTTTGTTGGTGCGGTCAAACAGCTTGAAGCCGCAGTGATCCTCCAGTTTTTTCAACTGCGCCGCCAGCGCCTGCACCGTCACGTGGACCTGCTCGGCGGCATCGGTGATCGACCCCGTTCTCGCGACGTTGGCGATGTTTCGCAGCACCTTGATATCCATTCGACACCCCTCCCAAGACGTGCTCAAGCCCGCATGCAACAAGGCCTGGAAGGATAACGCACAACCGCCGCCGCTGTCTGCTCGGTACGTCGGCTGGCAACAAGCGGCGGTTGAGGCACCTCAAAAAAAAGTGAAGTTTCTGCCATCATTTCGCCTGCTAGATTGGCGCCCAGATTTCAACGGGAAGAGATGCCAATGCTTACACTCAAACGGAATATTGATGACGCACTGCGCCTGAACAAGACGGTCAACGTGCTGGGCAAGGACTTCGCATTGAATGGCGGTTTTGGCCATTTCGTGGCGTTTTCCAAGAGCTGGGAAACCATGGGCGTGGACAAGTACTACGGCCAGGCCGACAAGGGTACCCGCTACCGCCGCTACAGCGATTTCGACTTCAACCCGGCGACCGGCGAGCTGCAGCAGCTCGAACACCGTGCCTATGAACAGTCCGAGGCCCATAACCAGTATGTGGGTGGCATGCGGCGCCACTTTGACGATGTGTCCAGCGATGTCTTCAACTCACCGGTGCTGCGCGCCCTGATCAAGCTGGACTTCGATGTGTACAAGGCCGTGCTGCCCGAAGAGCTGCACAACGTGCCTTGGCAGTGCCAGGTTCACCAGATCCGCATCGAGGTCAAACCCGGCGAGCAGATCGAAATCACGCCAGAAGGCATCCATTGCGATGGCTACCCTTTCAGCGGCGTGCACTTCTGGGGCCGCCATAACATCGAAGGCGCCACCAGCAAGGTCTATGACAAACAGTCGAACGTGATCGACTCCGGCACCTACCAGGAAATTCTCGACACCACGTATTTCCTCGACCGCGAGCTGCAGCACTACGTTACCCCGGCCACCAACCCCAGCGAATCGGAAATGGGCTATCGGCAGATCATCGCCATCTCCTTCTCCCGGCCGGGGACCGAACATGACATTGTCAAATAGCCTTGAGCAGGCAACGCGCAGCGTTGCCGTGCCCGACCGCATGAACGGCCTGACCATCAAGAAGGCCACGCCGTTTCATGCCACGCGCCTGGTCAATTTCCTCAAGCGGTTCGACGAGATTGCGTTTTGTGACTGGCAGAGCGAGGACCTGCTCAAGGGCTTGTTGAGCCATGACAACACGTTCTGCTACCTGGCGGAAAACCACAGCGGGGCGATCATCGGTGCCGTGGCCGGGGGGACGATGGGTACACGCGGTACCATCAACCACCTGGCAGTGTCGCCGGACTATCGCCACAGCCGCATCGGCACGTCCCTGACCAACTCGATCCTCAACGACTTCCGTCAGCATGGCATCCGCCGGGTGTTCCTGTTCATCGACCAGGACAATGCGTCGGCGGTGCGGTTCTGGAACCGACAGGGCTTCAGCCAGACGCGCGGCGAGATCACCTGCGAGGTCGATCTATGACCGACCTCGCCTTGCACCCGGTCTCGCGCAGGGAAAGCTTCGTCGATGCCTTGCCGGTGATCACCGGCTACTTCGTCGTGAGCTTCGTGTTTGGCGTGATGTGCATCAACGCCGGGCTGCCCTTGTGGCTCCCGGTGGCGATGTGCGTGTTCGTCTACGCAGGCGCCGCGCAGTTCGCGGCGCTGGCGCTGATCACCTCGGGTGCGCCGTTGCTGACCATCGCGTTGTCAACGCTGCTGATCAATTCGCGGCACATGCTCATGGCCATGTACATGGCCAAGCAGAGCGATGGGCTGGGCATCTCCAGGTCGCAAAAGCTGATGTATGCCTTTGGCCTGACCGACGAATCGTTCGCCTTGCACAGCCAACGCCTGCAAGCCGGCAAGTACACCCCGCCTGGCTACCTGCTGCAGTTCAACACCTGGTGCCATGCCAGCTGGATTGCCGGCGCCCTGCTCGGCGCCGTGGCCTCCGATGCGCTGAGTCGCTTCTCTGCATTCAAGCTGGACTACGCGCTGACCGCCATGATGATCTTCGTGCTGGTGTCGCTGTGCAACAGCCGGCCCAAGCTGATCGTCGCCCTGGTGGTGATTGCCGCGACCTGCCTGCTCAACGCGCTGTACCCCTCCCCTTTGAATGTGTTCGTGGCTACGGCCGTGGGCTGCGGAGTAGGCCTATGCCTGAAGAAAAATACCTGATCGGCGCGGTGGCCTTGATGATGGCCATCACCTACTTCACCCGGGCCACGCCCCTGCTGTTCCGAATGCAGGGCACGCCCAAGGTGTTCAACGACGTCATCGAGTACCTGCCCGTGGCGATCATCGCCAGCATCACCGTGCCCGCGCTGCTGATGGCCAAGGACGGCTCGCTGATGGCTATGAACGCCGACATGCTGGCCGCCGTGCCGGTGGTGATCGTGGCCTACTTCACCCGGAGTTTGATTTTCAGCGTGGCGGCAGGCATTGCCGCGCACGTCGCCATCACGCTTGTGGCGTGACGTCGATCTCAATTGCACCTGTGCGTAACGGCATCGAATCTACAAGGACACCGGCATGAGCCCTGCCCGTAAACACGTGACACTGGCAAACCTGAGCGAGTTTGCCCGCCTCATGCCCAAGGGCTTGCCACAGGACCAGGTCATCGCGGCACTGGATGACCTGTCGCTCAAGTGCTCGCTGAACTACCAGCTGAGCAAGACGTTTCTGGCCGAGGGCTGGATCGTGGAGTACCGCCACCTGCGTGCTGCAGCCCGGCTGAGCCCGGTCAACGACCTGCTTCTGTTCGCCACCGCCGGTGGCTTGAGGGTTATCAATGCCGATGGCACGCAGCAGATGATGAGAAGCGGCGACCAGCTTGTGCTGGCAGCGGACACCCAGGTGACGGTTTGGCCTGAGGGCGAGGATGGACATGCCAGTTTGATTGCACTGTCCGTTGAGTTGGATTTGGGGCAGGTGCTTGAAGATGTGGGGGATGAGCGGGTGTGGTAGGTGGGTGACGCCCAGGGGGGGGGCGTAACGGCAAGGCCGCTAACTCAGGCGTCACACAGTCCGTGTGGGAACGGCTTGCCGGGGCACCGGACCGGCCGCGATGGGCCGCAACGCGGCCCGGGCATGCAGGCGGTTAGCACACGGCCCGCCCCAACAACCTCCTAGTTCGTCTCCAGCTCATACGCCTTGCTCACGAACAACGCGGCGTACAGGCTCTTGCCTTCCTTGAAGGTGTAGGTTTCCTCGAAGTCGTCCCCAGCCGCCAGCTTCTGCGCAATGGCGCATTCCGAATCGCTGTGCTGCTTGGCCTTGGTGCCAAAGTCGCTGCTCCAGCTAGAAAACCCTACCGCTTGGCAGAAGTCGGCAAACTTGGCGTTGGGCGTGGTGTGCTGGAAGGCTTCGAAGGCCGTACGCACGGGCTTGAAGCCGCTGTAGCTGAGCTCATAGCGCTCCACCTTGGCCTTGCGCGCCAGTTCCGACACTGCCTCGCTGAACATGGCCAGGCCAGAAGGCGGGCTGAAGGCGGCGACGATCTGGCCGCCCAGGGCTGCCTTGAACTGGGCCTGCACATCATCGAGTTCGGGCATCGAGTGCAAGGTAGCCTTGCGCACGATTTCGCCCACCTTCGAACCGTCGTTGCGGTGAGTGACCACGAACGTCATCACGCCCTCGCCATCGCTGGAGCGCTGCAACGTGAGGTCCAGGTCGATCCTGGTCCCGAATTGCCCTGTGCTGTTGACCAGGAAAGCGCCTGTGACAGGCTGGCGCGCCGCCAGGTTCACCCCCCAAGGCATCTTCGCCTGGCTCGCGCGGCCGTTGGCCGTCAGCTCGGCGGTAGGTTGGATTTCGTCGCTCACATCGGCGACACGGACGATGTCCTGGCCCTGGGCCGCGATATACGGGTCGGCCATCTGCATGCCCAGCAACTGGACATGGATCTCGCCATCCTTGCTGTCACCGCTGTGCGACAGTTTCAACGCATCGGCCTTCAGGAAAACGCCGGTCACGTAGCGTGATTCAAGTGCGTTCATCTGGTACTCGGCCCAGTTGCCCAAGCCTTCGTGCATGTCCATGCCGCGCATTGAGGCCATCACGCCGGCCATGCTGCGCATGAACTGTTGCGCGCCGTTGGTCTGCACGGCGGCCACACGGACCTCTGGGTCGGCCACTGTCAGGTTACCGGAGAGCGCCGAGTACGAAATGTCGCCTTCGGACAGCACGTCTTCAAGGAAGTAGCGTTCTTTGAAGTCTTCGTAGTACGCCATGGCTTGCTTCTTGCCACTGCTCGACACCACGGCATAGGTGACGCCGAGCGCTACCGCCACGACCGCCACACCGCCAATCAACTTCTGCTTTGCGTTCATCTGCTTGATCATGGGTTATGCCTTACTGGACCTGTGCCGACGCGTTTTTCCAGTCGTTCACAAACTGTTGGGAGACTTCGGGCGTCCAGTTGGAGTCGATGCCTGCATTGGGGAATTCCTTGGCCAGCACGGCGCCATAAGACACGCGATCGGCGCAGCGCTCCTGCTCGCAGGCCTTCGGCTCGCCCACACTGTAGGCGCGGTAGGTAGGAATGGCGCGACCGTCTTCGAGCGGGTAGTAAGGGGTGGCGTTGGCAACCTGGGCCACGTACCAGCCTTCGGGGTATTGCTGCTCGGCAAGCAGACGCCCTTCGCCTGGGTAGTCGACGGTGTAGAACTCGCCCTTCTTGCCGGTGACATGCACCATCATCGGCGTCACGTTCTGCGACGACGTAGGGTCCTGCTGCTGCAGCGGCGAAGGGAAACGCACCTTGATGCCGGCCATCTGCGCCAGTGCCTCGGTTTCACGCCCCTTGAATTCACCCATGCGCTCCTGCAACTGCTGGTAGCGCTCAAGCACACGGGTGTGCTCCCAGGCCAACTGCTGCTGACGATTGCGGGCTTCACGCACGCGCTGCTTCTCGCGCTGCTGCGCCCAGTTGGTGCCGTTGCGCACATCGAAGTACAGGCCCTGGCGGCCCATGCCGATGCGGTTGCGCACGATCTTCTGGTCGTCGTTGCCCCAGATTCTATTGGAAATGGCCGACAGGTCCTTGACGATGAGCAGGTCGGCCACATCGGTGGTGCTCGGCGATGCGTTCTTGATCAGGTCGAAGGCCTGCAGCGCAGTTTCCTTGTATTTCGCCGGGTCCAGGGCGAAGGCGTCGTCCGGGGTTACGCCGACGTAGTACGGGTCGGCGAGGAACGGCCCTACAGCGCCGTAGGTAGGACGGGCGAACGCCAGGTACACCTTCATGTTCCGATCGGGAATTTCACCCACCAGCAACGCCACCTGGTCCGCTTCGGCCGTGAGGTAGCTGACCGACTTGTCCTTGACCGCCGCCTCGTAACGCTTGCTGAACATCAAGGCGCTGGGGTGGACGTAGATGCGATTCCAGTCGTTGCCGCGGTAGGTGCCTTCGGCTTTCCAGCTGATCTTCTCGAAATTGCCCGCACCAAAGCCGGAAGCCGGACAGGGCATGGCTGGCGTGGTGCCGAACGTGAGGGTGTCGCCTTCACTGATGATGGTGCTATTGAGCACCCACTTGCAGCCCGCAGCATCGGTGATCTGCATCAGCTTGCTGTTTTTCAGCACCACTGAGCGGCCATAGTCCGAGGTGGGGGCGGCCGTGACAGCGGCGCCGGCTGCCTTGGGCGCGACGGCAGGCGCTGGCGCCGGTTCAGGTGCGGGCGCTGGTGTGGAAACAGCGGCCGGTTCTGGCTTGGCGGCCGGCGTAGGGGCAGCCGCCACGGCTGGTGCTGGCGCCTCGACAGGCGCAGGCGTAGCAGCAGGGGCAGGTGCCTCGGCTGGTGCTGGCGCAGAGGATGGCGCTGGTGTTTCAGTCTGCTGAGGGGCTGGGGCCGTGGAGGCGGCAGGTGCAGCAGCCAGGTTCATCAAGCCCAGGTTGCTGGCATTGCCAGCGCCGCTGGCATACAGCGCGCCCTTGCCATCGACCGCCTTCCAGCTGACCTTGGCCGTGGAGCAGTCCTTGGCGAACACGAACGGCAACTTGTTCAGCAGGCCCGAGAGCATGTCCGGGTTGTCCCAGGCAGGCCGGGTGATGGTCAGCTCGACCTCGGGCTTGCACCAGGTCGCGGCCTCACCGGGCACTTCGACCTTGATATTGTCCTTCTTGGAAAACGCCAGCTCGTGGGCGAAAGCCTGCGGTACCAAACCGCAAGCACCGATCACGGCGAGCGCAAGGGCGTGCTTTTTCATGGAAGTTCTCAAATCAGTTCCCAGGTGCCATTGGCCTGTTTGCAGAAGGTGTTCTGTTCCTGTTCGGTCTTGCCTTCCTTGGACTTCAGGCTGACCGTCACGGGGCGGCAAGCCGCTTCGGCAGCGACGGTCTGGGTAGGCAGGCTTTGCAGCGTATCCAGGTCGAAGCCTTGGGTTTCGCTACTGGCCGCCACGTCCAGCTCATCCAGGTTCACCGCCGGGGTAACGCGCTTGGCCACGGCCTGGGCCTTGGGCTCGACGTAGTCCTTGTGCACGTAACCGACGGTCACGCCTTTGCGCCCTACCAGCACCCAGTCGCCGGTTGAACCGACGGCCGTGAATTCGGTGTGGTTCTTCAGGCTGCCGACTTTCTCGCCCTTGGCGTTGGGCGCCGCGCGCACATTGAGGTTGTCGCTGGTGGTCACGTAGGGTTCGTTGATCAGCTTCATCGACGGAACGGCCTGGATCTTCGGCGCGCGCTTGACCTCGACCTGCTTGGTCTTGGTGTACTCCTTGCCTGTCACGATCTGCGCGCTGGCGCCGGAGTGGTCGGACTTCCAGGTCACCGGCTGTGCACTGGCCGTGGCCTGTTGCTGGCTCAGCACTTCCTGAGTGCGCATGGCCAAGGCCTGCTGGTCTTTTTCATCGAGCATGTTGCCGATGCGGTTGCCCACGTAGGCACCGATGCCGCCTGCGATCAAAGCTGCCGCCAGCTTGCCGTTGCCGCTGCCCATGGTCGAACCGATGGCAACGCCCGCCAGGCCGCCGATAACGGTGCCGGCTTGTTCCTTGCTGATGCCAAGCTGGGCGCAGGCGGTGGTCGAGGCGATGGCGACGGCCAAGAGGGAGGCGATGAATTTCTTATGCACGTGGATCACTCCATTTTCCAGTGGACGCACAGCCGTAAACCGCAGCCTCTCGGGCAGCAGCGTGGGCGTGGGTGTGATGGGCTTGCAGGGGGGAGCCAGTGGAGGCCGCAGAAGGCGACGCCACGGGTGAGCGAACAGTGAGGGGTATGTGTAGCGAAGCGCAAAGCATCCAACGAATCCATGTCAGGAAGCACTCATCGCCCGGCGCACGTAGTCATTACGGCGTGTTGTCCAGGCATGAGAGGCGAACAGAGGCGGCATTGTAGCGCAGGTGGTGAATGGCAGATCAAGACAAAATGTTGCGGATGGCTGAGCGGCCCGGGATCGCTTTGAATCGGTACTTTTGCTCTCGGAACTCAGATTAATCCCCTTCCTTGTAGGCCGTTTCCGAAACATACTGCCCCGCTGCTCAAACGGTTGCGATGGGGCAGGTCGCGTTCTAGTCTCGGCGGGTCGTTGCAGATCAACGACCGGCTTTGACAGGCCGACCCTTCTCCGCACACGTGCAACCCTTATGGCGGTGGTACGTGGGGCACCTTGTGTGCGCCGAGTCTCCGGAGTCCTCGGTCTGTCAACCCGCGTATCGCTGCCACCCTCTTGTTTGACAGCAAGGCCGTAGCAGCCCGACTGACTCTGGAGCTACTTATGCGCAAGATGGTCCCTGACCCACCTCACCCTCCCCGCTCGCACCGGACGTTGATGCAGTTCATACCGGCGAATGGGGACTAAACAAATGCCAACCGATGACAAAAATGAACCCACCACCGTTGGCAGGACCCGTTTTCACCAGGGCGATGACAACACACACCCGCTGTTCCGCATCGAGCCTGGCATACCCTGCCAGGATGCCAGGGAGCAGGCGTCCGAATTGATGGGGTATGTATGCCACATGGTGATCAAGGGGCTGATGGAAAGCGACCAGAAATTGCTATGGGCTTCGCATTACCTAGGCGCGATGGCTAAGGCGCTGCTGGATGATGCGGAGCTCGGGTTAATGAACGAAGGGTCGTAGGGTTTCCCTGTCAACTTGCCCGAATTGCCGGCCGCCCTGTCGTTGCCTCTAGCACACAGGGCGGTGTGGAAGCGACGAGCTGTCACAATTATTCGGTTGACGCAGGAGTGCAAGGGAACATGATTCGGCATCAAGCAGGCTGAATGTTTCGTGGAGGGCGGTATGAGGTACAGCAGCGCGCTTGACGTCCTCAAAGCCCATTGGGATTTCAAACTCCCAGTAGACGCCAAGGCTATTGCTCAGAAAATGGGTATCGAGGTACGGCCGGCAGAGCCAGGCTCCCAAGAAAGCGGACACTATGTGTTCCGAGATAGAGCCCCGCTTATTACCTACAACCCATCTGAAACCACAGTTCGTCAACGCTTCACCATTGCACATGAAATCGGCCATCACGTTAATGGCGATATTGACGCGCCAAGGGATACCGACCGTCAAATGAGCGCATCGGTACGCGACCCCAGGGAAGTTGCAGCCAACCGGTTTGCAGCGGCTCTTTTGATGCCGGCTGCCCTGGTCAAACACATGATTTTCGAAGAAAAAGTGACAGACTTGAAGCGGCTGGCCAATGCATTCGGCGTCTCCACGGCTGCCATGGAGTACCGATTGAGGAATATTGGGATCCTATGAGCGAGGAAGACGGAGGCCTAGCGGGAGGTGAGAGTAGCATCAATGAAAATCTACTCTCGAGATATCTAGAAAAGGAGCTTTGGCGTTTCAAATGGGAGCAGGGACTTGCCAAGTTAGCGCTGGGCTTGGCGCTTTTCTTTTACAGCCTCCTCGTCGCTTTTATTTTCATCGAAAACGGCAGGATTGCCATGGGGAAATGGTATTTCGTAGCCAGTTTCAAATCCCACACTGTCACCGACCTACCTATCATCCTGGCATTGGCCTCTATTCCTACCATTCTGCTTATCGCTTTGCTTCGTTATTTCCACCACCGTGACAAGCCATCCGAAGCGCAAGAGACGCTACTACCCGCCAGCCTGCAGACAGCGAAAGACGTCATGGATCTTTTGAAGAAGGAGTGACGCGCGCCTCTTTGAAGGCCGTATTTCGCGTAGGCGTTCAAACCACAATGCTCGTCCGTGCAGCTATCAATGGATTGCGCTGTAAATTAGGAATTAATCCAAAGCATTACCTGGCTTTACCCGTTACCAGACATCACGGAAAACGAAAAAGCCCCGCAGACCTAAATCTGCGGGGCTTTACGTGTATGGCGGAGAGATAGGGATTTGAACCCTAGGTACTGTTGCCAGTACAACGGATTTCGAATCCGTCCCGTTCGACCACTCCGGCATCTCTCCAATGCCGCGCATCATACCAGTGAATTCTGAAAACGCAAACCTTTATTTTCAAAAAAACCGCGTGGTATCAGGCGCTTGCGTGTGCGTGCGCCTTACAGCGGCACGCCCAGGCGCTTGGCAACTTCTTCGTAGGCTTCGATCACATCGCCCAGGCCCTGACGGAAGCGGTCCTTGTCCATCTTCTTGCGGGTTTCCTTGTCCCACAGGCGGCAGCCGTCGGGGCTGAACTCGTCGCCCAGCACGATCTGGCCGTGGAAGACACCGAACTCCAGCTTGAAGTCGACCAGCAGCAGGCCGGCGTCGTCGAACAGCTTGGTCAGTACGTCATTGACCTTGAGCGACAGCTTCTTCATTTCGACCAGTTGCTCGGCGGTGCCCCAGCCGAAGGCGACCACGTGGGATTCGTTGATGAAGGGGTCGCCCTTCTCGTCGTTCTTCAGGAACAGCTCGAAGGTGGAAGGCTCCAGCTTGATGCCCTCCTCCACGCCCAGGCGCTTGACCAGGCTGCCGGCTGCGTAGTTACGCACGACGCATTCGACCGGAATCATGTCCAGCTTCTTGACCAGGCATTCGTTGTCGCCCAGCAGTTTGTCGAACTGGGTCGGCACGCCAGCTTCTTCGAGCTTCTGCATGATGAAGGCGTTGAACTTGTTGTTCACCGTGCCCTTGCGGTCCAGCTGCTCGATGCGCTTGCCGTCGAAGGCCGACGTGTCGTTGCGAAACAGCAGGATCAAGCGGTCGGCGTCATCGGTCTTGTAAACCGATTTGGCCTTGCCGCGGTAGAGTTCGTCGCGTTTTTCCATGATTGGGCTCCGCTTGCGTGAGGGGTGGGCTAGGCGATGGCGCGCCAGTCGAGCCCGTGTTCCTGATTTGCCACCTCAAGCCAGTCAGGGTCGCACCCAAGGGTGTCGACGAAGCACTGGCGGGCCAGGTGTGGCAGGTTGTTCTTGCTGCTGAGGTGGGCCAGCACCAGGTGCTGCAGGGTGTTCCAGCCCAGCTCATGTACCAGGCTCGCGGCCTGGTGGTTGTTCAAATGCCCGCGCATGCCGCCGACCCGCTGCTTGAGAAAGTAGGGGTAGTGACCACGCGCCAGCATGTCGCGGCAATGGTTGGCTTCGATCAACAGCGCATCCAGGTCGCGATAGCCGTCCAGCAGCCGCGCGTCGTACGAGCCCAGGTCCGTCAGCATGCCGAAACGGCGTGTACCGTCGCTGACCACGTACTGCAACGGTTCGTGGGCATCGTGCTCAACGCGCGATGCCGTAACCTCCAGGCTGCCGACGCTCAGGCGCTGGCCGCACGCCAGGAAACCGGCCACTTCCACCGGCTTGCGCAGCCCGCGCAAGGTGCCTTGGCTCAGGTAGACCGGTACATTGTAGCGCCGCGACAGCAGACCAACCCCATGCACGTGGTCGGCATGTTCGTGGGTGACCAGCACGGCGCTCAGCTGAGCGGCCGACACACCGAGCAGCGCCAGGCGCCGCTCGGTCTCGCGCAGGGAAAAGCCGCAATCGACCAGGATGTAGGTATCACCACTGGCGATCAGCGTGCCGTTTCCCTGGCTACCGCTTCCAAGTACGGCGAAGCGCACTTAACCCAGGTGGTCCTGAATGGCGCTCAGCACACGGCGAGCGACATCGGCCGGAGCCACGGTGTTGATGTTCTTCTCAACCGTGACCTGCACGTTCTCACCCACTTTGCTCAGGCGTACCTGATAGCGCTCGGCACGGGCTTCGCGCTCTTCCTTGGTGGGCTCGCTGCCGAACACACGACCGAAGAAGCCAGGCTTGTTCTCCTTGTCTTCGGGTTTTTCGGACAGGTTGATGTAGTACAGGCCCAGGCTGCGGTTGATGTCTTCTACCCGCCACTGGCCACCCTGCTCCAGGGCACGACCCACGCTGGACCAGGCGCGATCCAGGTCGGCGCCCACGTTCAGGACCGGGTTGCCACTGCCGTCTTCGCTCAGGCTGACGCGGTTGGGCACATCGAAATCACGTTCGGCCAGCAGCGACACCGAACCGCCCTTCTCGGCGCTGCGGTTCATGCTGGCGAGCAACTCGTCGACCAGCAGGGCGTCGGCGCCGGTGTTGGTGGAGCTGGACGGGAAGTCGGGTTCGGCGCTGCTACCAGCCGGGCGCTCGACGGTGACCACGTACACCTCGGAGGTGTTGCGCTGCACGCCGGGCTCCATGCGCACACGCACGCGCACTTCGCTGTCGTTGCTGCTGGCCGTGCTGGCCAGGCGCTGACCAAGGGAGGCCGAGAGTTCGTCGAAACGCTGCCAGGTGGTGCTGAATTCGCCCGTTTGCGGGCGCTCTTCAGCAATACGGAAGCCGTTGTCCTCGAAGAACTGACGCGCCACCGGCCAGACTTCGGCCGGGGCGTGCTGGGCCAGCACCCAACGGCTGCTGCCGCTGCGCTGCAAGCTGTAGTCGTTGGCCTGGCCCGCACCGCCGGTCAGCGGCTGCGGACGCGGCACTTCGTACTCACCGCTGACATTGTCGTCGGCAACGTTGCGCGGGATGGGCAGCAGGGGGTCGAGGCGCTTGACGCCGCTGACGTCCGAGGGCAGCTGCATGGGCGCGGTCGAGTGCGCCTGCAGGTAATCGCTGCCGCGGTCGCGGAAATAACCATCCTCGCCCCACAGCCAGCCGCACCCACTGGTGCTGGAGATGATCAGGGCAAGGGCAGAAAGGCCAGCCAGTCGCTTCATGCAGGGTACTTCCTCTTAAACCAGTACGCCGGACTGGCGCAGGGCAGTACGGACTTTGTCGTGGCAGCCTTCGCTGAGCCAGGTCAGTGGCAGGCGAATGCCTTTTTTCATCAGGCCCATCTCGACCAGCGCCCATTTGACGGGGATCGGGTTGGACTCGCAGAACAGGTCTTTGTGCAGGGGCATGAGCGTGTCGTTGATTGCGCGGGCCTTCTCGGCATTGCCCTCAAGGGCGGCCTCGCACAGGTCGGCCATTTGCCGCGGGGCGACGTTGGCCGTGACCGAAATGTTGCCCTTGCCGCCCATCAGGATCAGCTCGACGGCGGTTGGATCGTCCCCGGACAGCACGATGAAGTCGCTGGAAACGCCCTCGATGATGGCCTTGGCGCGGGCCATGTCACCGGTGGCTTCCTTGATGCCGATGATGTTGGGCACCGTCGAGAGGCGGATTACGGTTTCGGCCTGCATGTCGCAGGAGGTGCGGCCTGGCACGTTGTACAGGATCTGCGGGATGTCGACCGATTCGGCAACGTGCTTGAAGTGCTGGTACAGGCCTTCCTGGGTCGGCTTGTTGTAGTACGGCACGACCAGCAGGCAGGCATCGGCGCCGGCATTCTTGGCGTTCTGGGTCAGGTGCACGGCTTCGGCAGTGGAGTTGGCACCGGTGCCGGCGATGACCGGGATCGGGGTCTTGCTGCGCTTGACGCGCTCGACCACGTGCTTGATGACCAGGATGTGCTCTTCGACATCCAGCGTGGCGGACTCACCGGTGGTGCCGACGGCGACGATGGCGTGGGTGCCGTTTTCCAGGTGGAAGTCTACAAGTTTGTCGAGGCTGCCCCAGTCAACACGCCCTTGTGCATCCATGGGAGTGACCAGTGCCACCATACTGCCCGCAATCATGTATCTGCTCCTGCCGGAAAAAGAGAGCGGTAATGGTACTGGGGGCATCGGCCTTGCACAAGCGAAGCAGGCGGGCGGAGCATTCCCCTCGGCGCCTTATTTCGCTACCCTTGATGCTTTGATCGGTGCAGCACGGCCCGCCGGGCCGTAGACCCTGCTCCCCGCCAGCGCCCCGTCCTCGCCTGCGAGTGCCGAGCGCTGCCTACAGGAGGCTTTCGCCCGTCCTGCACCGACCGCTCATCGCTTTAGGAATGCTGCATGTCCACCCCCACTGTCCGCGAACAATTCCTCGTCATCAGCGCCTTGGGGCCCAACCCCATGGAGCTGGCCAATGTACTGAGCCGCGCAGCCTTCGAAAACCGCTGCGCGGTGGTTACCTCTCGCTTGAGCCGCCATGGCGAGACCAGCGCACTGGTCTTGCAGGTCGGCGGCAGCTGGGATGCCCTGGCGCGCCTTGAGGCCATGCTGCCTGGCCTTGGCAAGAAGCATGGCCTGACCCTGGACGTGGTGCGCAGCGCCGACCAGGAAGTGCGCCCGCAGGCCCTGCCCTACGTGGCCTATGTCAGCGCCGCCTACCGCCCAGACATCATCAACGAGCTGTGCCAGTTCTTCCTCGATCACCGTGTCGAGCTCGAAGCCATGACCTGCGACACCTACCTGGCACCGCAGACCGGCAGCAGCATGCTCAACGCTCAGTTCACGGTGATCCTGCCGGCCGGCACCCAGATCAGCTGGCTGCGCGACCAGTTCTTGGACTTTGCCGACGCGCTGAACCTGGACGCCCTGATCGAACCCTGGCGCCCACAAAACCCTGTCTGAGGAGGTTCCCATGGCCGTTGCACTCGACCAACCTGTCCCCGACTTCACTGCCCAGGCCACCAGCGGGCAGACGGTCAGCCTGTCGGCGCTCAAGGGCCGCCAGGTGGTGGTGTATTTCTATCCGAAGGACAGTACTCCAGGCTGTACCACTCAGGGCCAGGGCTTTCGCGACCAGCATGGCGCCTTCGAAGCCGCCAATACCGTGGTGCTCGGCGTCTCGCGCGACGGCATGAAGTCCCACGAGAACTTCAAGGCCAAGCAGGGCTTCCCGTTCGAGTTGATCAGCGACAAGGACGAAGCCCTGTGCCAGCTGTTCGACGTGATCAAGCTGAAAAAGCTGTACGGCAAGGAATACATGGGCGTGGACCGCAGCACCTTCCTGATCGACAAAGACGGTGTGCTACGTCAGCAATGGCGTGGGGTGAAGGTACCCGGCCATGTGGATGCGGTACTGGCCGCGGCCCAGACGCTGAACCAGGCCTGATCGAAGCAGGGGCTGCGCCAACCTCGGTGCAGCCCAAGCCTGTCAGAGCAAGGGCGACACGCTGGGCTCCTGGCGAGGCCAGGCGTCCAGCACGGCCTTGATCAGGGTAGCCAGCGGGATGGCGAAGAAAATCCCCCAGAACCCCCACAACCCACCGAACAGCAAGACCGCGCAGATGATCGCCACCGGGTGCAGGCTCACCGCCTCGGAGAACAGCAGCGGTACCAGCACGTTGCCATCGAGCGCCTGGATGATCGCGTAGACCGTCATCAGGTAGATGAACTGGTCTCCCCAGCCCCACTGGAACAGGGCAATCAGCGTCACCGGCACGGTGACCACCACCGCCCCGACATAGGGCACCACCACTGACAGCCCGACCAGGAGGGCCAGCAACGCAGCATAGTTCAGGCCCAGGGTGATGAACGCGATGTAGGTCGCAATGCCGCAGATCAGAATTTCGATGCCCTTGCCCCGAATGTAATTGGCGATCTGCCGGTTCATCTCGCTGCCCACGCGGTTGAGCAAGGTGCGCTGACGCGGCAGGTAGCCACTGACCCAGCGGCCAATCAGCTCACGGTCCTTGAGGAAGAAGAACACCAGGATCGGCACCAGCACCAGGTAGATCATGGCGTTGACCAGCAGCGGCAGGCTGGACAGGGAGAAGGTAAGCGCCCATTGCCCGAACTTGCCGATCTCGCCGCGGACCGACTCGATGGCATGCAGCACCTGCTCGTCCGACACCAGGTGCGGATAGCGCTCTGGCAGCAGGAGCAGCAATGACTGCCATTTACCAAGCATGCCTGGCAGCTCGTTGAACAGGGTGATCAGCTGGTGCCACAGCAGCGGCACCAATACCAGAATGAACACCGCCAGTGCGCCCATGAACAGGGCAAATACCAGCAGGACCGCCAGTTTTGTAGGCACTCGCAGGCGCTCCAGGGCGTTGACCAGCCCTTGCATGAGAAACGCCAGCACCATGCCGGCCAACACCGGCGCCAGCATCCCGCCCAGCGTGAGCACCGCCGTGAACGCCAGAAACAGCAAGACCGCCAGCACCACCGCTTCTTCATCGGAGAAGTAGCGTTGGACCCAGTCGCGTAGCACTTTGAACATGAACGATCCTTGTGGGACTCAGGCCTTGCGCAGCCAGTAGGTGTAGGTACCGGCCTCGGCCGTTTCGTGCAACAGGCTATGACCGGCCAGTTTGGCAAAGGTGCGCAGGTCGCGTTGGGAACCTGCGTCGGTGGCGATGACCTTGAGTACGGCACCGCTGGCCAGGCCATTGAGCGCCATCTTGGCCTTGAGCAGTGGTAACGGGCAGTTCAGCCCGCTGGCATCGAGCTCGGCGTCACAGGTCAGGGGGGTGCTCATCAATGGGGCTCTCCAGGGCAATGCCGGCCTACGGCCTGATCGGCCGCCTAGGATAGCGCCACTGGTCGCCAACGTGTGAGCCCGCTACAGTAGCAATCTTTGACCGACGCGAGCTTCGTGCATGAATCTACTGCGCCCTACCCTGCTGACGCTGGCCTGCCTGATGGCCCTGCCTGGCCATGCTGACGACCTGCCGTCGCTGGGTGACGCCAGTTCGGCGATCGTCTCGCCCCAGCAGGAACACCAGCTTGGCCGCGCCTGGCTGAGCCTGTTGCGCGGCCAGGTCAACCAGCTCAACGACCCGCAGCTCAAGGACTACGTGGAAACCAGCGTGTACCGCCTGGCCGAAACCAGCCAGTTGCAGGACCGTCGCCTGGAATTCATCCTGATCGACAGCCGCGAACTCAACGCGTTTGCAGCGCCAGGCGGCATCGTGGGTGTCAACGGCGGGTTGTTCCTCAATGCGCAGACCGAGGGCGAGTACGCCTCGGTACTGGCGCACGAACTGGCGCACTTGTCCCAGCGTCACTTCGCCCGGGGCATCGAGGCACAGCAGCGCATGCAATTGCCGATGATGGCGGCGTTGCTTACCGGTATCGTGCTGGCGGCCGGTGGCGCGGGGGATGCCGGCATCGGCATGATTGCCGGCACCCAGGCGGCAGCGATTCAGGAACAGCGCAGGTTCTCCCGGCAAAACGAGCAGGAAGCTGACCGCATCGGCATCCAGAACCTGGAAAAGGCTGGCTACGACCCGCGCAACATGCCGACCATGTTCGAACGCCTGGCGCGTCAGTACCGTTACGACGCCAAGCCGCCGGAATTTCTGCTGACGCACCCGGTAACCGAGTCGCGTATCGCCGACACCCGTAACCGAGCCGAGCAGGCGCCGAAAGGCGGTGTGGAAGACAGCCTGCGCTATCAGCTGATCCGTGCCCGGGTAGCGCTGACGTATGAGGGTACGCCGGGGCTTGCGGCCAAGCGTTTTCGCGCCCAGCTCGACGAAGACCCCAAGCTCGATGCGGCGCGCTATGGGCTGGCGCTGGCACAGATCAAGGGTGGTCAGCTCAACGAGGCTCGGGAGATGCTCAAGCCGCTGCTGGCCAAGGCGCCCAATGACATTACCTACAACCTGGCGCAGATCGACCTGGATATCACCAACAATCGCCTGGCCGATGCACAGCAACGGGCCGAGCGTATTCAGGGGCTGTACCCGGGTAATTACCCGCTCAAGCAGGTGCGCGCCGACCTGTTGGTCAAGCAGAACAAGCCGGCCGAGGCGGAGCAGGTATTGAACGACCTGATCAAGAGCCGCCCGGATGATCCGGATGTGTGGTACGACATGGCCGAGGTGCGGGGCTTATCGGGCAATACCATCGGCCTGCACCGGGCGCGTGCGGAATACTTCACCTTGGTGGGGGACTTCGATCAGGCCATTCAGCAGCTCGACTATGCCAAACGCCGCGCTGGGGGGAATTTCCCGCTGGCTTCGCAGATCGACCAGCGCCAGCGAGAGGTCCTGGAGCAGCAGCGCATGGTGCGGGAGATGATGGGGCGCTGAGGCGTTTTAGGGGCTGGAGCGGAACCGCTCACAAGGCTTAGCAGCCCGCCTGTGGGAGCGGTCTCGCCGGGGCGCCGGACCGCTCATACAGAGGTTTTTCTACGAGGGTAATTGCGCCAACATGGGCGTTTAAGCCAGCGCTTGCCTCACGCGTTCCCGGAAAGTTTCAACCTGGCCGCCTGGGTGAAATCCAGCATCCGGTTCAGCGGCTTGATGGCTTTGGGCACCAAGGCTGGGTCGACGAAGATCTCGTCGCCGCCATTGCGCAGGCAATCAAGCACGCGCTCCAGCGTATTCATCGCCATCCACGGGCAGTGGGCGCAGCTGCGGCAGGCCGCGCCGTTACCGGCGGTGGGGGCTTCCACAAATACCTTGTCCGGGCACAGCTGCTGCATCTTGTAGAAGATGCCGCGGTCGGTGGCGACGATGAAGGTTTTGTTCGGTAGCGTCTGGGCAGCCTTGATCAGCTGGCTGGTGGAGCCCACGGCATCCGCCAGGTCGATCACCGACTCCGGCGACTCGGGATGGACCAGCACCGCAGCGTCCGGGTACAGGGCCTTCATGTCGGCGAGCTGACGCGACTTGAACTCCTCATGAACGATGCAGGCACCGTCCCACAGCAGCATGTCGGCACCCGTCTGCTTCTGGATGTAGCGACCCAAATGCTGATCGGGGCCCCAGATGATGGTCTCGCCATTGTCCATCAGGCTTTCGACGATCTCCAGCGCGCAACTGGAGGTGACTACCCAATCGGCCCGTGCCTTCACGGCAGCGGACGTGTTGGCGTAAACCACCACGGTACGCTCGGGGTGCTGGTCACAGAAGGCAGAGAATTCTTCGATGGGGCAACCCAGGTCGAGCGAGCAGGTCGCTTCGAGGGTGGGCATCAGCACGCGCTTGTGGGGCGTAAGAATCTTGGCGGTTTCGCCCATGAAGCGCACGCCTGCCACGATCACGGTCTCGGCAGGGTGCTGCTTGCCAAAACGAGCCATTTCCAGCGAGTCGGACACGCAGCCGCCGGTTTCCTCCGCCAGGGCCTGGATGACCGGGTCGCAGTAGTAATGAGCAACCAGCACGGCATTTTGCGCCTTGAGCTCGGCAGCGATGGCCGCACGGTATTCGGCCTGCTGCTCGTCTGTCAGCGGATTGGGCTGCTTGGCGTCAAGGTGAGCCTGAACCAACAAGCGTTCGGAAATCTGGGTCATGATCGCTGGACCTGCAGGCGCGTGCGCGCATCAAATCGAGTGTATCACCCGGCCCTGACAGATCGGCTAAGGGCGCCGGACGGCGCAGGCCGCCACGGCCCTCTGCGGGCGCGGATTATTATGGAGGCCGAAGGCTACAGAGAAACCCGAGATTTCTAAAGCGGTTTTTATCCAACCCCTACCTGCCCTCGCGCCAGCGGCCCAAGGGCAAGTAGCGCCGGGCTGTCAGCGCTGCGGCGAGAGCATTGCCAGCTGCGTGTTAACGAACGCGGCAAAGGCTTCGAGCGTCATTTTTTGGCCGTTGAAATCAACCATGCCATCGGCGTAGTGCAACGCGCTGATCACTTTATCGCCCTCCACCGTGGCCAGGCCGCTTTGCACGGCCATCAAACCGACCATTTCCCCTGCCTGGCCAGACTGCGTAGCGATGGCCTGGGCATCGGTCTGACCGTCGAGCAGCGCTTGCAAGGTGGCCAGGTCCCCTAGCATCGGCTTGGACAAGGACAGCTTGCCGGTGACCTGCGTCACCATCTGCTTTAGCGCCTGATCTTGTGGCAAGTCGAAGGAAGACGGCGCATCGAAGTCCATTGCCACATTGAAGTGACTCTCGCCATTGGCGGTCTTGAGGCTCAAGTCTTCGAGCGCCACCTTGGGTTTTGCCGCCAGCAGCGTGCGCAAGTCGCCCTGGAACTTGGCCTTTTCGGCTTCGGTCATGTTGATCTGTGGCGCCGACTGCCCGGCAGTTGCCGCGGCCTCGAACTCAGGCAAATGCGCTGCATACCAGTTGCTCAGCGCTTGCAGCGCGGGCGCATGGATGGACTTGAAGCCGACGATCATCTGGGCCTTACCGACCGCTCGCCCATCCCAAGTGATGTCCCCGAGTTTGTATTCAACGCGCCCGCCAAAGGTGTCGGGGCCTTCGAGGCTTTGCAGGGTACTGAGCTCGCCCCCTTTGATGACCAGCGCCTGTTGCCTGGGCCCGAGAGTGACCTTGGTCTCTGCCAGATACAGGTCAGCGTTGCCCGTGAACAGGTTGTCATGCGCAGTCGCCGCCAGCTTGCCACCCAACTTCAGCCCATTGAGTTCAAAGATGACGGGCGGCTGGTCTTCACTTACCAGTTTCATCAGGAAGTGGTCGGCCTCGCCATGGAAGCGCGAATCCTTGCCATCGCGATCCCCGCTGACCCCAAGTTCCATGCCCGAGAACGCCAGGCTGGTGCCGTTGGCATCGTCGAGCTTGACCGGCGCCAGGTGAACCTGGCTGTCGACACTGCCGCCGTACCCCATGCTGGTCTGGGCGCTGAACGGCACGCGGTCACCGGCTGCTGCGTACCAAGGCGCCGTGACTTCGTCCTTGTCCAGCGTGGTATTGCTCAGCGCCAACACTGGCAACAACCTGAGGGTCTTGACGCGAGACCATGGGAACGGGCCGTGCTCGATCTGATCGGTCACGCCTACATCAAAATTTACCACCTGTTGGCTGTTGGCATGCACATCGCGAGCGATCACACGGTAGTGTGCCGTGCTGCTGAACCAACGCTGGTCCAGCGATACCAACTCGATGCGTACGCTACCACCTGTGTTCACCAGTGACTTTTGCAGCTGCGCGTTGCTCAGGGCCAAGGCATGGTCCAGCTCACCCGGCAGCTGCTTGCCGGTGTACCAGGCTCCGCCAACGACCACTGCGACAACGGCCACCGCTACGCCAGACAGGATTGCTACTGAAGTCTTCGTCATGAATTAAACCGATTGATGTCCATAAAGGCTCGCACATCGCCTGCGCAGCCAGGAAAATGCAGCATATCACCGAAGGCCAGGATGATTGGCGGCCGCGCCACTGGAAAGGCAGGGCGGCCCGTTGGACAGGCCCACTTCAAAGATGTCAATTTTTACGAACACGCTTATGGCATTTGCATTGACAAAAACGACGTTAGAAACGCTTGAGTTTGCGGTTTTATCGATAAAAATCGCGCATTCGAAACACCTTGTCATGTTTAACTTGACACCCAAGACCCTATCGTTTTTTATTTTGATCACTTGCGTGATCCAGTCACGCCTCTGCTGCTCCAACATAAAGGTGAACAATATGGAGCCCACCCGCTCGCCGCTGCTGCCTGCGCCCTTCGCTGTGCCTGTCTTTCAAGCCCTCGCCCAGGAGCCCCGTCAGCATGCAGCCTGAACCCAACGCACCCGAAGCCGGCCAACTGCGCAAGACCTTGCGTTTGTGGCATGTGATCATCATTGGCCTGGCGTACCTGACGCCCATGACCGTGTTCGACACCTTCGGCATCGTGTCAGGCATCACCGCTGGGCACGTACCGAGCGCCTATATACTGGCCCTGGCCGGCATCCTGTTCACGGCAGTCAGCTACGGAACCCTGGTCAAGCGCTTTCCCCAGTCGGGATCGGCCTACACCTACACCCAACGTGCCATCAATCCACACGTGGGCTTCCTGGTAGGCTGGTCTTCCTTGCTGGACTACCTGTTGCTGCCCATGGTCAACGCCTTGCTGGCCAAACTGTACCTGTCTGCCATGTTCCCCGAGGTGCCACAGTGGGTCTGGGTCGTGGCCTTCGTGTCCCTGATCAGCCTGATCAACATGCGCAGCGTCAATCTGGTTGCGCATTTCAACCTGCTGTTCGTTGGCGTGCAGGTGGCGATCATCGCGGTGTTCATCTACCTGTGTGTACGCGGGCTGGACCAGGGCGAAGGCCTGGGCACCGCATGGAGCCTGTTGCCCTTCGCCGACCAGCAGACCCACCTGAGCGCCCTGGCCGCTGGTGCAACCATTCTGTGCTTCTCATTCCTGGGTTTCGATGCGGTCACGTGCCTGTCCGAGGAAACGCGCGACCCAGCCAAAACCATACCGCGGGCCATCTTCCTCACGGCATTGATCGGCGGCGTTGTATTCATCACCGTTTCCTACTTCATTCAGGCCTACTTCCCCACCATGGCACGCTTTCACGATCAGGAAGCGGCGCTGCCGGAAATCGCTCTGTACGTGGGCGGCAAGCTGTTCCAGTCGGTCTTCATCGCGTGCACGGTGATCAACACCATCGCCTCGGGGCTGGCGTCGCAGACCAGCGTGTCGCGCCTGCTATATGTAATGGGCCGTGACAAGGTCATACCCGCGAGCGTTTTTGCGCGGTTGCATTCACGCTACAAGACACCCGTACTGAACATTGCCGTGGTGGGGGTGATTTCGCTGTCGGCCACCTTCTTCGACCTGGTCACCGCCACCTCCATCATCAACTTCGGTGCATTGGTGGCGTTCAGCTTCGTCAACTTGTCGGTGATCAATCACTGCTACCTGCGAGAGGGCAATCGCCGAGGGCTGGCCAACCAGCTGAAGTACCTGGTACTGCCCACAACAGGCTTTTGTATCATCGTTTCGCTGTGGCTGGACCTGAACATGCACTCGCTGCTGTTCGGCGGGGTCTGGGCCACGCTGGGCCTGGTGTACCTGGCCTGGTTGACCAAGGCGTTCAGAGCGGCGCCGCCCAACTGTATCGCCGAGGGATGACGCGTACCGACCATGCACAGCTCAAACCCACCCGGTTTCTTCGATATCACCAGTGAGCAGGGCCTGCTGCGCACCTCGATCGCGGTCACCCTGTTCATCGCCAGCATCGGCATTGCCTTTGGCTTGGCATCGGGCTCGTTTTCCATCGTGTTCGACGGCGTCTACTCGCTGGTGGATGCCAGCATGAGCGGGCTGTCGTTGATGGTGGTCAGGCTGATCACTTCCCATGCCAGCAGCCTGCAGATGTCGCGCAAACTGCGCGAGCGCTTCACCATGGGCTTCTGGCACCTGGAACCGATGGTGCTGGCACTCAATGGCATCCTGCTCAGCGGTGTTGCCATCTACGCCCTGATCAACGCTGTGAGCAGCCTGCTGGAAGGTGGACGTCATCTGGAGTTTGGTATCGCCATGATCTATGCGGCGCTCACCGTCACCGCCTGCGTGAGCATCGCGGTGATCGAGGGCAAGGCCAACCGCAAGCTGCGGTCGGACTTCGTCGCCATGGACGTGAAGGGCTGGGTGATGTCCGCCAGCATCACGGCGGCGCTGTTGATCGCCTTCTGCTTTGGCTATGCCGTGCAGGGCACATCGCTTGAATGGGTATCGCCCTACATCGACCCGGCCGTGCTGGCACTGGTCTGCCTGGTGATCGTACCCTTGCCAATGTCGGTCGTTCGCCAGGCGTTGGCGGATATCTTTCTCGTCACGCCGGGCGATCTCAAGCAGCACGTAGACGCGGTTGCGCAGGCTTTCGTCGAACGCCATGGCCTGCAGTCCTACCGCGCCTATGTGGCCAAGGTGGGACGCTCGCGGGAGATTGAGCTGTACTTCATCGTGCCGCCGCAGATGGCGGCCAAGACCATCGAGCAGTGGGATGCCTGGCGCAACGAGATCGGCGAGGCCATCGGCGGCGAAGGGCCCAATCGCTGGCTGACGGTCGTATTTACCGGCGACCCCGAGTGGGCCGAATGAGCATCAGGACTCAGCCACGCAGGCGTTCGATCAGCGGCAGCGCTTCGATTTCAGGGCGGGCAAAATAGTAACCTTGCATCAGCTCGATACCCAGCGCGGCCAACGCCTGGCACTCGGCTGCTGTTTCCACGCCCTCAGCGACCAACAGAATGTCCAGCCGCCGCGCCACCAGCACGATGCCTGCCACGATCGCCTGACGCACCGGGTCGGCGCCAAGGTTGCGTGTCAGCGCCATGTCCAGCTTCAGGAGGTCCGGTTGAAACTCGGCAAGCAGGTTCAGGCCCGAATAGCCTGAGCCGAAATCGTCAATGGCCGTGGTGAAGCCCTGCCGGTCGTACTCGCGGAAAATGGACTTCAGGTGTTCGGTGTCCTCGACCCGTTCGCCTTCGGTCACTTCGAAAATCAGCCTGTCGGCCGGAAAATCGAACTGCTTGGAGGCCTCGAGCGTCGCGCGGATACAGGTGGCGGGGCGGTACACGGCGTTGGGCAGGAAGTTGATGCTGAGCTTGCAATCCTGCACACGGTTGAGCCCAAGCTCGGAGGCTTTTTCGATGGCCTTGACCCGGCAAGCCTGGTCGAAGCGATACAGGTTATCGGGTGTGACCTTGGCCAGCACCTGCGCAGCCCCCTCCCCCCCGACACCTCTGACCAACGCCTCGTAGGCGTAGGGTTTACCCGAAGGCTGGTGAACGATAGGTTGAAAGGCCATTGTGATGCCGAACCCCAGGTCCGCCATCTCACGGCATTGCTTGCAACCTACAGCTTCGAAAGGCTGCGCAAAGATCAAATCGGCCATGGTGTCTCCGGCAGCTTGATGAAGAGAAAGTAGCGCTGGGATAACACGATCGTGAGAACGTCAAAACAGCGTTGTTGGCAATTTGACAGCATGGCTGGCGAGAGGTGCGGTGCGCAAGGTTGATGACCCGACAAAAAGCCCCGATAGGTTGGATTTATTGGGCTCAAGTGGGCAACTCGGTACACTGTCGCCCGATCCAACATCTGACGACATGGACAACTTCGACATGACTGTCTTCACCCACCGGGGCGGCGAGTACCTCACCGTCGATGATGCACGCCTTTACTACGAACAACTGGGTGCAGCCGACGCACCCGCGTTGATCCTGCTGCATGGCGGCCTTGGCCATATTGAAAGCTTCAATGCCATCACCCCGCACTTGGCCCGCCGTTGGCGCGTGATCGGCATCGACAGCCGCGGCCAGGGCATGTCTACCCTAGGCGGCGCACCACTCACCTATGCGCGCATGCAGCACGACGTAGAGCGGGTAATCGATCACCTGGCGCTTGAACGCGTCACTCTGATCGGGCACAGCGATGGCGGAATCGTCGCGCTGCGCATGGCCGCCTCGCAGGCCGTCACGGTCGATCGACTCGTCACCATTGGGGCTCACTGGGCGCTGGGAGAGAACGACCCTGCGCGGGCCCTGTACGAAGGCATCACCGCCGCGAAGTGGCGCGGCCTGTTTGCCGACGATGTGGCTCGCTATGAGGCGATCAACCCACAACCGGACTTTGCAAGGTTGCTGGAGGCCGTCCGAGGGTTGTGGCTAGATGACAGTGAGCACGGCTATCCCGCAGCCAGCGTCGGGGGCATTACCGCGCCATTGCTGGTGGTGCGTGGCGATCGTGATCGCCTGGTTTCACGAGCCAATGCACTGGAGTTGGTAGAGCAAGTGCCTGGGGCGCAGCTGTTGAACTTGGCACTGGCTGATCATTCACCTCATGAAACGCATCCGCAATGGCTATTGCCTGTGATGGAAGCTTTTTTAATCAACGATGAAGGGGGGCGAAATCGGTAATCGCTCAACGAGCATTCGCCCGGTGCCTGCCTCCCACTGCCGGGCTACGCCTTGGGCGCCATGTCAATGACCGCACAGCGACCATTGGCCCTGACTTTCTGCACCACGTGCGCCCTGTCGACAAAAACGTTGATCTCGCAACTGCCTGAGTGCTCGACATCCTGCCAATACTCGCGGTGCACCAATTGGCCATTTTCAGGGCCGGTATAGGTGCCCGCAGCCTCCCGGGAAATATACGTGCTGTCGCGCACGTACCTGAGCACCACCATGTCCTGATCAGGCGCCACCATGATGACCCTGGGCACGCCAAAGTAATCGATCAGCTCGCCGACCGGGCGGCCTTTCCACGCACTGGTTGCCTCCAGCGACGAGCATCCGCCAAGCAGTACAGCGCCCAGGCATAACACAAGCAGACGGATCATGGCTTCTCTCCTTGGTGGACAGTTACTTGGCAGGCATCTGTGTGAAGGCGTCATCGATCTGCCTGATGATCTCGGCCCTGAGCGCCTCGCGTGTCAGTATCTCGAATAGCTGCGGGCCAGAGCGGCTCAACTCCGAAGCTGACATTACGCCCAAGTGCTCCATCTTGAGGGCTTGGCGCTCAGCTGGCTTACAGATGAAATCACGGCTTTGCGCCAACCACGGTTGTTGATCGCCCTGCCATTGGTTGGAGAACTTGGCCTTGCGCAAGGTATTGGCCACGCTGCTGAAGTCGAGCGCTCCTGTGACACGAGCCCGCTTGTTCTTGCAATCGACTTCGACGTCGTAGACCGTGAAATCGGGCTTGCCGGGCTGCTGGTCAAACAGATAGACGCCCACGGATTTGACGCCGCCGGGGCGCTCGTAGATGTTTCCGGGGTCGCCGTCTACAAGGTATGCCTTGCTCTTGCCCAGGCTGGCTTGATGATGAACGACCCAGTAGTCGCCCTTCGGGGCATTGTCCGCGTGGACGGGTAAGGCGCCTAACAGGAGTGCAAGCGACAGCAGGTGTTTCACTGGGGAGCGCATGACTGGCCATCTCTCTGCCATTACTTAGACAGAGAATTTTCCCATCCGCAGTATTGGGCAAAGGGCTATCTAGTACATCTGCACTAGGGAGTCGCCCGTTGAGACTTCATCAGAGGGCACTTGCATGTAGAACACTGCCTGTGAAAAAGGCAGAGTCTCTGCCAGACAGGCCATAGGCCAAGCGCTTTGACCAGAAACGAAAAAGCCCGCCGATAGGGGCGGGCTTTTCGTACAGATTTCACACAGAAGCGAGCTGACTGCTCGATTCATACGGTTGCTAGACTTGGCGCTGACCCTGTGGTCTAGCTGAAGTATTCGCAACCGCTGCGAAGATGGTGGGTCGTGTAGGATTCGAACCTACGACCAATTGGTTAAAAGCCAACTGCTCTACCAACTGAGCTAACGACCCGCTGGATGGCGCGTATAATACTGATTTCTATAGAGAAATCAACACCCCTCGGTAAACTTTCTTAAAAATAGCGCGTCGGGTCCGCCACGGCGGCTGCCTTGAAGCCCTCAGCCCGCAGGCGGCAGCTGTCGCACTTGCCACAAGCACGCCCGTCGTCATCAGCCTGGTAGCACGATACGGTCAGGCTATAGTCGACCCCGTGCGCCACGCCGGCCTGGACGATCTGGGCTTTGCTCATGTTCTGCAAGGGTGCCTGAATGCGGAAACCCTGCCCTTCGACGCCTGCCTTGGTGGCCAGGTTGGCCATGCGTTCGAAGGCTTCGACGAACTCGGGGCGGCAGTCCGGGTAGCCGGAATAATCCACGGCGTTGACCCCGATGAAAATGTCACGGGCTTGCAGCACTTCAGCCCAGCCCAGCGCCAGCGACAGAAACACCGTGTTGCGCGCTGGCACGTAGGTCACCGGGATACCCTCGCCCGGCGTTTCCGGCACATCGATGCTGCTGTCGGTCAGGGCCGAACCACCGATGCCATCCAGGTTCAGCCCAATCACCTTGTGCTCTACCACGCCCAGGTCCTGGGCGACCCGTGCAGCGGCGTTGAGCTCGGCGCGGTGACGCTGGCCGTAATCGAAGCTCATGGTATAGCAGGCATAGCCCTGGGCCTTGGCCATGGCCACTACCGTGGCCGAGTCCAGGCCACCGGACAGAAGAATTACTGCGCGTTTATCAGTCATGTCTCACTCTCTTGCTCAGCGCCCAGGTTCGTCGTTCCACAACAGCTTGTGCAGCTGAAGCTGAAAACGGACAGGCAAGTTGTCGGCAACGATCCAGTCAGCCAGGTCAGTGGCGCTCACCTGGTGGTGGCTCGGCGAGAACAATACTTCGCCGGCGCGCTCGGCCAGGTTGTACTGGATCAGCTTGGACACCGCCCAGTCGTAATCTTCGCGAGAGCAGATGACGAACTTGACCTGGTCGTTGGGCGTCAGGTGCTCGATGTTCTCATAGCGGTTGCGGTGCGATTCTTCCGAACCCGGGGTTTTCAGGTCGACGACGCGGCTGACACGGGTGTCGGTGCCGGCGATATCGAGCGCGCCGCTGGTTTCCAGCGAAACCTCGTAACCGGCATCGCACAGGCGCTGCAACAGGGGCAAGGCGTTAGGCTGGGCAAGGGGCTCACCGCCCGTCACGCAGACATAGCGCGGCTTGAAGCCAGCCACCTGTTCAAGGATCGAATCGAGGCTGCGCAGTGTGCCGCCACTGAAGGCATAGGCGCTGTCGCAGTATTGGCAGCGCAGGGGGCAACCGGTGAGCCGCACGAATACCGTGGGCAGCCCAGCCGTTCGTGTTTCACCCTGCAACGAGTAAAAGACTTCGGTGATGCGTAATGTATCTTGCATGATCGCCACGGGCGTGACAGCAAAACAGGCTGCCCGCCTCCGTCAGGCACTGGCACGGACTCGACATAGCGTTATCCGTGACAGCGTGTTTACGAAAAAAGGGCGGTGATTCTAACGAAAAAACCCGCGCCAGGCGCGGGCTTCTTTCGAACGGCAGGCAAGCGCCGCATCACTTCACAGCTTTTGCAGGTCTCGTTGCGCCAATTGCGCAGCCGATGTGCCCGGATATTGGGTCACCACCTGCTGGAGAATACCCTTCACCTTGTCCGTGTGACCGAGACGACGCTCGACATCGGCCAGCTTGTACAAGGAGTCTGGCACCTTACTGTGCTTGGGGTACTTCTGGCTTACCTGGGCGAATGCCTGGCTTGCACCCTGCAGGTCACCCTTGGCCAGGTTCACTTCGCCCAGCCAATACTGTGCATTACCGGCATATTGGCTGTTGGGGTACTTGCGCAGGAAGGCGTTGAACGCCTGGCTGGCCTTGTCGAAGTCTTTTTGCTTGATCAGGTCGAAGGCAGCATCGTAGTAGAGCTTTTCCTTGGCCGGATCACCGGGCTCGCTACTGGCGGCCGGTTGTTGGGCAGCAGCACCGGCTGCAGCCCCCGCGGCGGCGCCAGAGCCACCACCGGCGGAAGAATTGTCAGGGGTCGCGGCAGGCGCGGCGCCACTGTTGATGCGACGGTCCAGGTCCTGGTATCGCTCCAGGTTTTCCTGCTTCATGCGAGACACATCGTTTTGCAACTCTTCGATGATGCCTTGCTGGCGGGAAAGCTGATCCTGCATCTGTTGCAGCTGCATGAACAGCTGGCCCTGTGCAGAGGCAGGGGCCGAAGCCCCTGACCCGGCATAGGCGCCGCTCGTGCCATAACCCGCAGGCGGATAGCTGCCTGTGTTGTCATCTACTACAGGGACTGCAGCCCACGCCGAAAGGGGCAGGCTGAGTGCGAGGACGGTTACTGCACGGCGGCACTTACGCATAGGAACTTACTTACGCAGTTCTACGCGACGGTTTTGAGCCCAGGACTGCTCGTCGTTGCCGGTAGCAACTGGACGCTCTTCGCCGTAGGAAACCACTTCCAGCTGAGCAGGGGAAACGCCCTGCAAAACCAGGTAGCGCTGAACGGCCTTGGCACGACGCTCACCCAGAGCCATGTTGTACTCGCGGGTGCCGCGCTCGTCGGTGTTGCCTTCCAGGACAACGCGGTTGCCGTTGGCTTTCAGGTCCTTGGCGTGAACGTCCAGAGCGCGCATGGCTTCTGGCTTCAGGTCCGAGCTGTCGTATTCGAAGTAGAAGGTGGTGATTGCGCGCAGAGCGGCTTCTTCGCTCAGGGAACCGTCGACTGCGCCGGTGTTGGCACCGTAGCCAGCGTTCGGGTCAACGGCGCCAGCGCCTTCACCTGCGTTGTCACCGCCCTTGGAGGAGCAACCTACAGCCACAGCCATGGCCAGAGCCAGCGCAGCGAATTTACCAAACTTCAGCATTTCCATCGTGAAACTCCTAATGAAACCCCAGTGTGTTAAGCAAAACGTATTACGCCGCAATCAGTTCAGGTAAGGGGACCAGGACGGTTCTCTGACTTCGCCTTGAGCGGTAGGAAGTGGGAGCCTCACGCGGCCATTAAGCGACACGAGCATCAAGACTCCCCGGCCCTGCTGGCGGGTGGCGTAGATTAGCATGGTGCCGTTGGGCGCAACAGTGGGAGACTCATCAAGACTTGTTTCCGAGAGAATCTTTACACTTCCACGTTGCAAGTCCTGAGCGGCAACTTTGAAGTTGGTGAAACCCTGTTGGCGGTGAATCATCACCAGGGTCTTTTCGTCTGCCGAGAGTTTCGGGTTGGCGTTGTAGTTACCCACGAACGTTACGCGCTCGGCGCTGCCGCCACTGACCGACTGTTTGTAGATCTGCGGCTTGCCGCCACGGTCGGACGTGAAGTACAGGGTGTTGCCGTCCTTACCCCAGAATGGCTCGGTATTGATGCCAGGGCCGGCAGTCACGCGGCTGATCTGACGCGAGGCCACGTTCATCACATAGATGTCCGGGTTCCCATCCTTGGACAGCACGAAGGCCAGGCGCGAACCATCGGGCGACCAGGCAGGTGCGCCATTGAGGCCCTCGAAGTTGGTGACCTGTTCACGGCGACCGGTGTCGATGTGCTGAACGAAGATACGCGGGCGCTTCTGCTCGAACGATACATAGGCGATGCGTTTGCCATCGGGCGCGAAGCGCGGCGACAGGATCGGCTCGCGGGACTGCAGCAGGGTCACGGCGCGGGCACCGTCATAGTCCGAACGCTGCAGGGTGTAGCGCGTGTTGTTCGTAGAGAAGCGCTCGGCCGTCACGTACAGCATGCGCGTGGAGAAGGCACCCTTGATACCGGTGAGCTTCTCGAACGACTGGTCGGCGATGTAGTGCGACATGTCGCGCAGCTGTTCGGTGGTGCCGGCAACGCTGCCGGTCAGGACCTGCTGCTCGGTGGCGACGTTGAACAGGGCGTATTGCACCTGCAGGCGACCACCGGAGGGCACGATGCTGCCCACCATCACGTACTGGGCACCCAGCGCCTTCCAGTCGCGGAAGATGACTTCGCTGGCCTGGGAGGGCTGGCTGATCATGTTCTGGCGCGGGATGGGCGAGTAGTAGCCGGAGTTGCGCAGGTCGTTGCCGATGATGTCGGCCATGTCTTCAGGCAGCACACTGCCACCCTGAACAGCGAACGGCACCACTGCAATTGGCGTTGCCCGGTCACTGCCACTGGTGACCAGGATGTTCTTTTCCTCTGCTACGGCCATGCCTGCCACGCAGCACAGCATGACCAGCAGTCCTCTCAGACGTTTAATCACAACGCTAGATCCTCAGGTGTAAATGTCATCTTGAACGAGCGATATTGGTTGAAATCGCTCGGCTTCATGCCCTGCATTTCAGTCAGGCGACCGATGTTCTTCACCGCTGCCACCGCCGAGCTGTCATAGGGGCCGTCACCGCTTGACCGGGCCACGCTGACGCTGGTGATGGTGCCATCGGGCAACATGTTGATCTGCAGTACCACCGTCATGCCTTTACGCGCCGATGGCGGGCGAGCCCAGCCTTCTGCCGCGCGCATACGGATCAGGTCGTCGAAGTCGCCGGCCACCTGGTCACCCTGCTCGTCGGCCAGCGCCTGCTGCCGCTCGGTGGTGTCGGACAAGAGCTCGGCCAGGGCCTGTGCCTTCTTGTCTTCAGCCGCCTTGCGAGCTGCTTCCTGTGCCTTTTTCTTCTGGGCATCCGCTGCGGCCTTTTTCTTGGCGTCCTCGGCTGCCTTCTTCTTCGCTTCTTCGGCCGCTGCCGCCTTTTTCTTGGCGTCCTCAGCCGCTTTTTTCTTCGCGTCCTCGGCTGCCTTTTTCTTGGCCTCCTCGGCAGCTTGCTTCTTCGCCTCTTCAGCGGCCTGCTTCTTGGCCTCTTCTTCGGCTTTTTTCTTCGCTTCTTCTTCAGCCTTTTTCTTGGCGATGTCAGCTTGCTGTTTCTCGGCAGCCTTCTTCGCCTCATCGGCCTTCTTGGCTTCGGCCGCTTTCTTGGCTTCAGCAGCTTTGGCCGTTTCGGCAGCCTTGGCCGCGTCCTCGGCCTTTTTGGCCTCGGCAGCCTCGCGTGCCTCCTGGGCCTTTTGAGCAGCGTCGGCTTTCTTTTGTTCCGCGGCTTTCACCGCTTCCTGCTCGACCTTCTTCTGCTCAAGCTGCTCGACCTCGGTCTGACGCGAAGCGGTTTTCTTCGCTTCCCCGGCAATCTTCTGGTTGGTCTGGGTAGTCGCCTGGCTCTTGGACTTGAGCTGATAGAGCGTAGCCTGAACGATCGGCTTGGACGGTGGCAGTTCAGGCGTCATGGCAAAGCTTGCGAACAGCATGCCAAACACCAGCACATGCAGGCCGATGGCCCAGACACTGGGCCAGAAGTAGCTTTCCGAGGCAGAGGGCTCTCGCTGTTGCATCAGGGTGCCTCGGTAATCAGGCCGACGTTACCGACACCGGCTTTCTGCAGCCCGCCCATGGCACCCATGACCGCGCCGTAGTCCACCGCCTTGTCGCCACGGATGAATACCTGGGTCTGTTTGCCCTGGTCGCGACCGGCCGTGATGATCTTGGTAACGGCGTCGGTCATGGCCGGCAAGGTCATAGCCTTGTCCATTTGCTTGTCAGTATCGACTTCGCTGCCAAGGTTCCAGTAGTAGGTCTTGTCGGCCTTGATGGAAATGGTGAGGATCTGGACGTTGTTGTCCTGCGGCAAGGCTTCGCTGGAAACCTTGGGCAGATCGACCTTCACGCCCTGATTGAGCATGGGCGCCGTCACCATGAAGATGACCAGCAGCACCAGCATCACGTCGATGTAGGGCACCACGTTCATCTCGGCGACGGGCTTGCGTTTGTGGCGAACTCGGGCCATGGGCTTGTACCTGATTACTCTTCGCTGGTGTGCACTTTGCGGTGCAGGATCGCCTGGAACTCGTCGGCGAAGGTGTAGTAACGGCTGATCAGCGTTTCACTGCGGGCCGCAAAGCGGTTGTATGCGATGACCGCCGGAATGGCTGCGAACAGGCCGATGGCCGTGGCGATCAGCGCTTCGGCGATGCCGGGGGCAACGGTAGCCAGCGTGGCTTGTTGCGCACTTGCCAGGCCGCGGAAGGAGTTCATGATGCCCCACACGGTACCGAACAGGCCGATATAGGGGCTGGTCGAACCCACGGTCGCCAGGAACGGCAAACTCTGCTCGAGCTTTTCTTCTTCGCGGGAGATGGCGACGCGCATGGCACGGCCAACCCCTTCCATCACGGCGTCCGGATCAACGCCAGGTTGCTGGCGCAGACGGGAAAACTCCTTGAAGCCTGCACGGAAGACCTGCTCCACACCCGAGTCCGGGTCCGGGTTGCTGCCTGCCTGACGGTACAGCTTGGACAGGTCGATACCCGACCAGAAGCGCTCCTCGAAAGCATCGAGCGCACGACGACCGGCGCGCAGCATGGTGCTGCGCTGGAAAATCATGATCCACGAGGTGACCGAGGCGGCCACCAGGGTCAGCATCACCAGCTGCACCACAACGCTGGCGTTACTGACCAGACTCCACATGGAGGTATGGTCGACGACGTTAGCTTCCACGCTTATTCTCCTGCATTCGATTGATTACCCGAGCCGTCTGCCGCAAAGGCGTCGCGCAGCTGGGGAGGTATGGCTCGGGGTTTGAAAGTGTCGGCGCGCACGGCGGCGATCAGAAACCGCCCTTCACAAAGCAGTGCGTCGTCCTTTTCCCGCCACACTTGCTGCACGAAGCGCAAGCTGGCGCGATTGAGTTCAAGTACTTGCGCGGTCACCCGCAATTCATCGTCCAGCCGCGCCGGCACGTGGTAACGCGCTTCGCTGGAATGGACCACGAACAGCAGGTTGTCTTCAGCCAGTTGCGACTGGGAAAAGCCCAGGTGCCGCAAGCGTTCGGTGCGCGCGCGCTCCATGAATTTCAGGTAATTGACGTAATACACCACACCACCGGCATCGGTATCTTCGTAATAGACGCGACAACGGTGTGCGAACGGTTCCAGGCCTTTTTGCGCGCGCATACTCTAGTGCTTACTCCTTGGCTTGCCAATCCGCTGTGACAACTGTTTTTTCACTATCGATATCCGGGTGCCATGGCCCCTGGGCATGCCAGCGGTAGGACCACGAAAAGCGTGTTTCGATCTGTCATTCATCACCCGGCTCGGAAAAATCCGCGCCCTCCCCCAATCGCCCGGGAACATTCAGCCCGAAGTGCAGGTAGGCGTGTCGGGTCACCACACGGCCACGGGGCGTACGCATGATGTAGCCCTGCTGGATGAGGTAAGGCTCAAGCACGTCCTCGATGGTGTGACGCTCTTCGCTGATGGCGGCGGCAAGGTTGTCGACGCCGACCGGGCCACCGTCGAACTTCTCGATCATGGTCAGCAGCAGGCGCCTGTCGGAATGGTCGAAGCCGCGCTCATCGACGTCCAGCAGGTTGAGCGCCATGTCGGCCACGGCCTTGGTGATCTGGCCCTTGCCGCGTACCTCGGCGTAGTCGCGCACCCGCCGCAGCAAGCGGTTGGCAATGCGCGGTGTGCCGCGGGCACGGCGCGCGATCTCATAGGCACCGAGGTCCTCGATGACCAGGCCCAGGATGTTGGCCGAACGGCTGACGATGGTCGCCAGGTCCTTGTCGCTGTAGAACTCCAGCCGCTGCACGATGCCGAAACGGTCGCGCAGCGGGTTGGTGAGCATGCCGGCGCGCGTCGTGGCACCGACCAGCGTGAAAGGTGGCAGGTCGAGCTTGATCGAGCGGGCCGCCGGGCCTTCGCCGATCATGATGTCGAGCTGAAAGTCTTCCATGGCTGGATAGAGCACTTCTTCGACGACCGGCGACAGCCGGTGGATCTCGTCGATGAAGAGCACGTCATGAGGCTCAAGGTTGGTCAGCATGGCGGCCAGGTCGCCAGGGCGCTCGAGGATCGGCCCCGAGGTGCTTTTGACCGACACCCCCATTTCGTGGGCGATGATGTTGGCCAGGGTGGTCTTGCCCAGGCCTGGCGGGCCGAAGATCAGCGTGTGGTCGAGCGACTCGCTGCGCCCGCGCGCCGCCTGGATGAACAGTGCCATCTGCTCGCGCACCACAGGCTGGCCAATGTACTCCTCCAGCCGCAAGGGCCGGATGGCGCGATCCTGGACTTCTTCGCGGTCGCGGCCACTGGCAGCGATCAGGCGGTCGGCTTCGATCACTTGGTAATCATCCCCTTGAGGCTGCGGCGAATCAGCTCTTCACTGGAAAGCCCCGACTTGTCCTTGATCGCGCCGATGGCCTTGCTCGCTTCCTGGGGCTTGTAGCCCAGGGACACCAGGGCGCTGACCGCATCCGCCTCGGCGCTGGACTCGCTGGCGGCCGGCAATGGCCCATCGGACACCAGCGCGAACATGGCCGGGGACGTTTCCCAAGCCTTGAAGCGGTCCTTGAGCTCGACCAGCAGGCGCTCTGCCGTTTTTTTGCCTACACCGGGTACGCGTACCAATACCGAGGCGTCCTGGGCCTGCACGCAGCGCACCAGCTCATCGATCTCAAGCCCGGACATCAGTGCCAGGGCCAGCTTGGGGCCCACACCGTTGAGCCGAATGAGCTCGCGGAACAATTCGCGCTCGCGCTTTTCGGCAAAGCCATAGAGCAGGTGGGCGTCTTCACGCACCACAAGGTGCGTGTGCACCGTTACCGGCTCGCCGACCTTGGGCAGGCGATAGAGCGTCGTCATGGGGACTTCCAGTTCGTAGCCCACGCCATTGACGTCGATGATGAGGTGCGGCGGCTGCTTTTCCGCCAGGGTGCCGCGCAAACGTCCGATCACGTTTCGATCCTTTTCACGGGGAGCTGCCCGATGGCCGCTCAACCCTATCAGCAAATACGGCAGGCGGACGCTCCGCCTGCACAAAATGTGTATCAGCGCATGAAGCGCTTACAGACGCAAGCGCCCACCGCGCCGACGCGCCGTAGACAGCCCATGGGGCACCAGACTCGAACGGGTGTGGGCATGGCACAAGGCAATGGCCAGCGCGTCGGAAGCATCGATCTGGGGCTTTTGGGTCAGCTTGAGCAGGTGCATGACCATCATCATCACCTGGTCCTTGTTCGCCCCGCCCGTACCAGCCACCGCCTGCTTGACCTGGGTGGCGCTGTACTCGGCGATTTCCAGCCCTGCTTCAGCCGCTGCGACGATGGCCGCGCCTCGGGCCTGCCCCAGCTTGAGGGCCGAATCGGCGTTGCGGGCCATGAAAACTCGCTCGATGCCCATGGTCACCGGGCCATGCTGGCCGATGACTTCGCTGACCCCACGAAACACGATCTGCAAACGCTCGTGCAGTTCACCACTGCCTGTGCGGATGCAGCCTGAGGCCACGTACTCGCAACCACGTGCGGTCTGGCGAACAACGCCATAACCTGTGATGCGCGAGCCGGGGTCGATACCTAGAATCAGAGTCATAGCGCCTGTCGTTGAAGTGAAGCGGTGTGCAAACAGTACAGGCCCTTTCGCAGGTCAACCCCCTGGCCAGGTCGCCATTGCTGCCACCTGTGCCACGGGCGCCCTGCGAAAGGGCCTGTACAAACGCCCGAAGGCGTCAGTATGGTGCGCCAGAAAGCCCTCAGCCGAGGTTTTCCATGATCTCGTCGGAAATCTGCGCATTGGAGTAGACGTTCTGTACGTCGTCCAGGTCTTCGAGCATGTCGATCAGCTTGAGTACCTTCTCGGCGCCCTCCTGATCGAGTTCGGCGCTGGTGGTCGGCTGCATCACGATTTCGGCGTCGGCCGCCTTGAAGCCGGCCTCTTCCAAGGCATTGCGCACGGCGTAGAAGCTGTTGAACGAGGTGAACACGTCAAACGAGCCATCCTCGTGGGCCACCACGTCGTCGGCGTCGGCCTCCATCGCCGCCTCCATCAAGGCATCCTCCTCCACGCCCGGAGCAAAACTGATCTGCCCCTTGCGCTCGAACAGGTAGGCGACCGAACCGTCGGTGCCCAGGTTGCCCCCGCACTTGGTGAAGGCATGGCGCACTGCCGCAGCGGTGCGGTTGCGGTTATCGGTCATGGCCTCGACCATGATCGCCACACCGCCCGGCCCGTAACCTTCATAGCTGAGCTCTTCGACGTTGTCGCTTTCGTTCGTGCCGGCGCCACGGGCCACCGCGCGATCGATGATATCGCGGCTCATGTTGGCACCCAGTGCCTTGTCCAGCGCCAGGCGCAGGCGCGGGTTGGAGGCAGGGTCCGGGCCGCCTTGCTTGGCGGCGACCGTCAGCTCGCGGATCCACTTGGTGAATACCTTGCCCCTCTTGGCATCCTGGCGCTCTTTGCGGTGCTTGATGTTCGCCCACTTGGAATGACCCGCCATAACGACTCCCGATCCTTGTAACAGAAACAGGTTCCGCCCCGAAGGGCGGAACGTGGAAAGACTGCGCCGAAGCGCGTGGGCGCAACCGCCGGCTGCGCCCGGGCCGATTACTCGACCTTGGTCTGCTCGCGCAGACGGATGTGCAGCTCGCGCAATGCCTTGGCGTCGACCATGCCCGGTGCCTGGGTCATGACACACGCAGCGCTTTGGGTTTTCGGGAAGGCAATCACTTCACGAATCGACTGGGCGCCGGTCATCAGCATGACCAGGCGATCCAGGCCGAAGGCCAGGCCACCGTGAGGCGGTGCACCGAACTTCAGGGCATCGAGCAGGAAGCCGAACTTCTCTTCCTGTTCTGCCGCTTCGATACCCAGCAGGCGGAACACGGCCTGCTGCATTTCCTTGCGGTGGATACGGATCGAACCGCCACCGAGTTCGGTGCCATTGAGCACCATGTCATAGGCACGGGACAGGGCCGTGGCCGGGTTGGCCTCCAGTTCCTCGGGCGTGCACTTGGGCGCGGTGAACGGGTGGTGCAGCGCGGTGAAGCTGCCGTCTTCGTTTTCTTCGAACATGGGGAAGTCAACGACCCACATCGGTGCCCACTCGCAGGTGAACAGTTCGAAGTCGTGACCCAGGCGAATACGCAGGGCGCCCAGCGCTTCGCTGACCACCTTGAACTTGTCGGCACCGAAGAACACGATGTCGCCGTCAACGGCGCCCACGCGGTCGAGGATGGTGTTGAGGTTGGCCTCGGGGATGTTCTTGACGATCGGCGACTGCAGGCCTTCAACGCCCTTGGCACGCTCGTTGACCTTGATGTAGGCAAGGCCGCGGGCACCGTAGATGCCAACGAACTTGGTGTACTCGTCGATCTTGCTGCGCGGCATGCTGGCGCCGCCTGGCAGTCGCAGCGCGGTGACGCGGCATTTAGGATCGTTGGCAGGGCCGGCGAACACCTTGAAGTCCACGTCCTTGAGCTGGTCGGCGACGTCGACCAGTTCCAGCGGGATGCGCAGGTCTGGCTTGTCGGAGCCATAGCGACGCATGGCTTCCTCGAAGGTCATGTGCGGGAATTCGCCGAACTCCAGGTCCAGCACTTCCTTGAACAGCTTGCGGATCATGCTCTCGGTCAGGCCCATGATCTCGGACTCGTCCAGGAAGCTGGTCTCGATGTCGATCTGGGTGAATTCTGGCTGGCGATCGGCACGCAGGTCTTCGTCACGGAAGCACTTGGCAATCTGGTAGTAGCGGTCGAAACCGGCGACCATCAGCAACTGCTTGAACAGCTGTGGCGACTGCGGCAGTGCGAAGAAGCTGCCGGCGTGGGTGCGGCTTGGCACCAGGTAATCGCGCGCGCCTTCAGGCGTGGCGCGGGTCAGAATCGGCGTTTCCACGTCGAGGAAGCCGTTTTCGTCGAGAAAGCGTCGAATGCTGCTGGTGATGCGCGAGCGCAGGCGCAGCTTGTCGGCCATTTCAGGACGACGCAGGTCGATGAAACGGTAGCGCAGACGCGTTTCCTCACCAACGTCGGAGTATTCGTTGAGCGGGAACGGCGGGGTTTCGGCTTCGTTCAGCACGTTGAGCTGATAGCCGAGGATTTCGATGGCACCGGAGGCCATGTTGCTGTTCACAGCACCTTCCGGGCGACGGCGGACCTTGCCGGTGATCTGCACGACGTACTCGCTGCGCACACGGTCGGCTGCGGCGAAGGTGTCGGCGCGATCCGGATCGAAAACGACCTGGGCCATGCCCTCGCGGTCACGGATGTCGAGGAAGATCACCCCGCCGTGGTCCCGGCGACGATGGACCCAGCCGCAAAGGGTGACTTCCTGGCCGTCCAGGCTCTCGTTCAGTTGGCCGCAATAATGGCTGCGCATCATGATGGTGGTTTCGCTTCTCGTGATTCGTGTATTCGATGGAGGCCTTGGCCGCCCGGAGGGCTAATACTGCAAGACCCGGTCATAGCATTCAACTCAGTCGGCCTTGTCGCCGCCTGCCAGATTCTTTTTCGCACCGGTCTTGAAGTCGGTTTCGTACCAGCCGTTACCGCTCAGGCGAAAGCCGGGCACCGACAGCAGTTTCTTCATCGCCGGCGCCTGGCAGGCCGGGCAGTCGGTGAGCGGCGCGGCGCTGATTTTCTGCAGCACTTCCATGCGATGCTCGCAGGATGCACATTGATAGTCGTAAAGGGGCATGGATGTCTCTCGTCAACCATAACGCTGGCTGCCTGGGCAGCAAAAGGCGGGATTATATATGGTTAACCAGCGCTGCGCAGCCCGCCGGGCGATCAGTGCGACGTCGGCGGCTGCTGCAACCAGGCCACGCAGATCACCCGTATGAGGCCGCTGAAGTTGCGCACGCCCCCTTGGCGCAGGTGCACCTCACGGTCTACATAGGACAACACCGCACTGACCGAGCATTGGTTGGCAGCGGCAATGCGCTCGAGGATACCCCAATACACGGCCTCGAGGCGCAGGCAGGTGGAAAAACCGTTGAGCCGCACCGAGCGAGACACAGGCTGGGTCTGCAGCATGTCGAAATCTGCCGTGAATGGGTCGACGCATTGCTTGCCGGGCCAGCGCCCCTGACCTGCCGTCCGTTTCCCAGACTGAGCCATCTGCACACCTCCTGATGATTGAACCAAGGGGTGTATCAAGCGCCGAACGGGCCATTGCAGAGCAGCGGCAAACCCTTCCCGCACAGAAAGCGGCAGGCCCGCCCAGTCACCCTGGAAAGGCCTGCCGGCATGGCCCGGTTATTTCTCGTCGAGCAGTACGCGCAGCATCCATGCGGTCTTTTCGTGCACCTGCATGCGCTGGGTGAGCAGGTCGGCGGTTGGCTCATCGCTGACCTTGTCCACTGCCGGGAAGATGCTGCGGGCAGTGCGTACCACCGCTTCCTGCCCTTGCACCAGTTGCCGGATCATCTCATCGGCCGGGGGAACCCCCTCCTCTTCCTTGATGGAAGAGTGCTTGGCGTAGAACGCGTAGGACCCAGGCGCCGGGAAACCCAGGGCGCGGATGCGCTCGGCAATGGCGTCCACCGCCAGCGCCAGCTCGTTGTACTGCTCCTCGAACATCAGGTGCAGGGTACGGAACGAGGGTCCGGTGACGTTCCAATGGAAATTGTGGGTTTTCAGATACAGCACGTAGGTATCTGAAAGCAGGCGGGAAAGCCCATCGACGATGGACTTGCGATCTTCTTCACTGATGCCGATATCGATTGCCATGATGCTCCCCTTCAGAAAACGTGAAACCCAAGCGGGTGCCGACCACTTTAGCAACACTCTGAGCGCCGTGCCTCTGCCAGGTGGCCGCAGGCAGGGCGCCGGGTGGCAGTTTGAGTACCCTGCAGGTTTACGGTTAAATAGGCAGCGTGCCATTCGTGCGGACTGTAATTGCCGAATGCATAGGCAGAAGGCCACGTGTTCGCGCCAACACTTCATGCGCACCGGGCCGTCAGCTCTTCCCGTGATCAGCTTCAATCAATGTGAGCCAATCCCATGTTCAAGATCGTCCACCTGGTGACAGGCGCGGCAGCCTTGCTGCTAGCGTTCATTCCCAGTCTTAAAACCGAGGCAACGCCTTTCCTGCAACAACCCGACGCGGTCTATCTGGCCCTGTTCGGCTTGCTCAACCTGATCCTGGCCCCTGTCGTACCGCTGTACTACCGAGGTGCCAGGCAGCAACTGCAATATCTAGCCTGTGCCCTGCTGGTGGTGGCTGTGGTACTTCAAACCCTTACCGTGCTCGCTCGACCAGAGCTTGGCAACCTGGCGGCGCTGGTGTGCGCCGCACTGGCTGTGGCCCTGCACCTGGGCGCAGGCTTTGCCCAGGGCGCGCGCAAGGTACGCAGCAGCCAACAGCCACTGATCGAGGCCGGCAACCGAGATACGGGCACGGTCAAGTGGTTCAACACGTCCAAGGGGTTCGGGTTCATTTCCCGGGACTCAGGCGATGACATCTTCGTGCACTTTCGCGCCATCCGCGGCGAAGGCCATCGCATCCTGGTAGAAGGTCAACGCGTCGAGTTCTCGGTGATGCACCGCGACAAGGGCCTGCAGGCCGAGGACGTGGTCGCCGTCACGCGCCGCTGACAGGCGAGCAGACTTAAACACGTTCAAACCAGGCCTGTCGCTCAGCCCAAGGCTGCGACAGGCCTGACGACCAGATGATCAATAGTGAGGCGGCGGCGCCTCTTCACCCTCGCTGCCATACTGACCCGCCATCTCCTCGTAACGCTTGATCAGCTCGGCCATCTGCAACTGCAGCCGCTCGATCACGCGCCCTTGCTCGACCACCACATCGTTGAGCGCCTGCAGGGTGTCGTCCTGGAATGCCTGGCGCGTTTCCAGCTCGACCATTCTTGGCTCAAGCGACATGGGCGGCCTCCTGGAAACCTTCAAGGTGCAGATTTCGCACGCGGGCGCGTACCGCCTGTACTTGTGCATCGGTATAGGCCACGGCCGGGCATTTGCCCCAGACCGGTGCAGGCCAGGCCACATCATCGTGCTGGCGAACGATCACATGCATGTGCATCTGGCTGACCACATTGCCCAGCGTCGCCACGTTCATCTTGTCGGCCCCGTAGCTGCGCTTGAGTGCCTCGGCAAGCTGTGTGGTTTCCTGCCAGAGCAGGTGCTGCTCAGCCTGGCTGAGGTCAAACAATTCGCTGACCTCGGCACGCCTGGGCACCAGGATGAACCAGGGGTAGTTGGCATCTCGGCTCAGCAGCAACTGGCACAGAGCGAAATCGCCCAGCACCCAAGTGTCCTGCTGCAAGCGTGGATCAAGAACGAACACGGCGTACCTCCTTCAGGCAAAGCGACCCGCACGGTGGCGGTAGAGACGGCGGCAAGGATACCTTGCGCGATTGCGGTAACACAGCGCTACTTTTCGCACCAATAAGGTGCTTCGCCACGCTGACTGGCGCCTTGGCCCACCACAATTGACACCGCCTTAACATGTTGCGGTAACACATTGACTTTGATAGCAAGCTAGCCAACTGAATGGACGCGATGAGCGGGCTGGACGCCCAGTCCGACCAACCCCCGTATTTACGGCGGTTAAAACGGTTTCCTGAAAATTTCGTGAAAAATTCATCAATGCAAGCCCAGGTTGAGCACGCTTGTTGCATTGCCTTCACGCCAAGTCGGCATGCTCTCTGCAACACCTGCACACCGGGCGTTACCACCCTCGGATGCGACGCTGAAGTGCCCGACAGCGACACGGCCAAAAAGTTCCATTCAGAGTGCTTTGCGCCATATCGCCAACGACCTTCAGCGTGCTATACATTTTCGCCGACATAACAAGAAAGAGCTGCACCCTATAACTAGAACACCTGGATGCAGCGGTACTCTTCCTAAAAAAACCAAAGGAGCAAGTCACGATGCGCGTGATGAAGTGGAGCATGATCGCCCTGGCCGTTTCGGCGGGGTCCTCGCAGATGGCACTGGCCTCTTCGCAGGATGAGTCCAAAGGTTTCATTGAAGACAGCAAGCTGAGCGTCAAAACTCGCATGCTGTATTTCAGCCGTGATTTCCGCAACAACGAAGGCGGCCAGAGCCGCCGTGAAGAAACCGGCCTCGGCTTCGTGGGCACTTACGAGTCGGGCTACACCCAGGGCACCGTCGGCGTGGGTATCGACGCCATCGGCATGCTCGGGCTGAAACTGGACAGCGGCAAGGGCCGTGCTGGCACCGGCCTGTTCCCGAACGGCTCGGACGGCCGTGCGCAGGATGACTACTCCAAGGGTGGCGGCGCGGTCAAATTCCGTATCTCCGACACCGTGCTGAAAGTCGGCGACCAGTTCACCGCCCTGCCGGTATTCGCCACCGACGATAGCCGCCTGCTGCCGGAAATCGCCCAGGGCGCATTGCTGACCAGCAACGACATCAAGGGCCTGACCCTGCACGCCGGTCGCTTCACCAGCCTGACCGGTCAGGAGCAGACCAACCGCGACAGCCTGCGCCTGAAGGAAGCCGACGTATTCGGCGGCACCTATGCCTTCACCGACAGCCTGTCCACCAGCCTGTACTACTCCAAGGTGGAAGACTACTGGCGCAAATACTACGCCAACGTCAACTGGGCGCTGCCGCTGTCGGACAAGCAAGGCCTGGTGTTCGACTTCAACTTCTATGACACCAAGAGCGACGGCCAAGGCCTGCAGCGCGCCGAAAAAGACGGCGTGACCAAGCTCGACAACCGTGCGTTCAGCCTGTCCGGTGCGTACAACATCGGCGCTCACACCTTCACCCTGGCCTACCAGAAAGTCACCGGCGACGGCGACTATGGCTACGGCGTCGACGGTGGCGGTACCGTGTTCCTGGCCAACTCCGTGGCCCGTTCCGACTTCAACGCCGAGGGCGAGAAGTCCTGGCAGGCTCGCTACGACCTGAACTTCGCCGAGTATGGCATTCCAGGCCTGAGCTTCATGACCCGCTACGTGCGTGGCAGCGGCGCCGACACCGGCACCACCAGCAACGGCAAGGAATGGGAACGCGACATCGACATCAAGTACGTGATGCAAGAAGGCCCGGCCAAGGACCTGAGCTTCCGCGTTCGTCAAGCCACCTACCGTTCCTCCGATGGCGTCTACTACGGCTCCCCATCCCTGGACGAGCTGCGCCTGATCGTGGAGTACCCGCTGAGCATCCTGTAAGCCTGGCTTGCAACGCTTCGCACCTGAAAAGCCCGGCGACCGCGCCGGGCTTTTTCTTGGCTGACAAGCAGGACGCCCTGGGGCATCCTGTACGCCTTGGCTTCACCCCCGTACAATGCGGGGCTATTTCAACGTCTTAGGCAATCGACACGGCTAACCATGCGCACCAGTCAATATTTGCTCGCCACCCAAAAAGAAACCCCTGCCGACGCAGTGGTCATCAGCCATCAGCTCATGCTGCGTGCCGGCATGATCCGCAAACTGGCTTCCGGTCTGTACACCTGGCTGCCAATGGGCCTGCGGGTAATGCGCAAGGTCGAGAACGTGGTGCGCGAGGAAATGAACGCCGCCGGCGCTCTTGAAGTGCTCATGCCCAGCATCCAGCCTGCCGAACTGTGGCAGGAGTCCGGCCGCTGGGAGCAGTACGGCCCCGAGCTGCTGCGGGTCAAGGACCGGCATCAGCGCGATTTCTGCGTGGGCCCGACCCACGAAGAGGTCATCACCGACCTGGCACGCAACGAGCTGTCGAGCTACAAGCAGCTGCCTTTGAACATGTACCAGATCCAGACCAAATTCCGCGATGAAATCCGTCCGCGCTTCGGCCTGATGCGTGGCCGCGAGTTCATCATGAAGGACGCCTACTCCTTCCATGCCGACCAGGCTTCCCTCCAGGAAACCTACGACCGCATGCACCAGGCGTACACCAATGTGTTCACCCGTCTGGGGCTGGATTTCCGCCCAGTGCAGGCCGACACCGGTTCCATTGGTGGTAGCTATTCCCATGAATTCCACGTCCTTGCCCAGTCCGGTGAAGACGATGTGATCTTCAGCGACAGCTCCGACTACGCCGCCAACATCGAAAAGGCCGAGGCCGTGCCGCGCGAAACCGTGCGCCCTGCCCCTACCGAAGAACTGCGCCTGGTCGACACGCCCGATGCCAAGACCATCGCCCAACTGGTCGAAAACTTCGGTCTGCCAATCGAAAAGACCGTCAAGACCCTGATCGTACGCGGCGCCGAGGAAGGCAAGCTGGTCGCCCTGATCGTGCGCGGCGATCACGAGCTCAACGAAATCAAGGCCGCAAAGCTGGAACAAGTGGCTGACCCCCTGGTCATGGCCACCGATGCCGAACTGCGCGAGGCCATTGGTGCTGGCGCAGGCTCGCTGGGCCCGCTGAACCTGCCGCTCGAATGCGTGATCGACCGTTCGGTCGCCTTGATGAGCGACTTCGGTATCGGTGCCAACATCGACGACAAGCACTATTTCGGCGTGAACTGGGAGCGTGACTTGCCAGTGCCACAGGTGGCCGACCTGCGCAATGTGGTCGAGGGCGACCCAAGCCCGGATGGCCAGGGCACCCTGGTGATCAAGCGTGGCATCGAAGTGGGTCACATCTTCCAGCTGGGTACCAAGTACAGCGAGGCACTCAAGTGCCAGGTCCTGGGCGAAAATGGCAAGCCGGTCATGCTGTCCATGGGCTGCTATGGCATCGGCGTGTCCCGCGTGGTGGCCGCTGCCATCGAGCAGAACCACGATGAAAAAGGCATTATCTGGAACGACGCCCTGGCGCCCTTCCAGATTGCCCTGGTACCCCTGCGCTATGAAACCGAAGTGGTTCGCGAAGCCACCGACAAGCTGTATGCCGAGCTGACTGCGGCAGGTTACGAAGTGCTGCTCGACGACCGCGACAAGAAGACCAGCCCCGGCATCAAATTTGCCGACATGGAGCTGATCGGCATTCCGCACCGTATCGTCGTCAGCGATCGCAGCCTGGCCGATGGCAACCTGGAATACAAACACCGTACCGAGCAGGATGCCCAGGTGTTGCCACTCGAAGAAGTGCTGACCTTCCTGCAGGCCCGCGTTCGCCGCTGATAATCAATGCACGAGTGATCATGTCCAAGCGAAGTACCTATAAGCTCAAGGGCGCCGCACTGTGCGGCGTCCTGCTCGTCAGCGGCTGCGCCAACCAGATGCCCCAGCGCAGCGACCACGAGGAGCGCGTCGAGCGCAAACTGCTCGAACACACCCTGCAGATCGACGTTGGCGAGCCGAAGGTGATGGAGCTGCCGCAACGACGTGTACGCGTGCATGAGCAGAAGCGTTTCGAGGTCACCGAGTTCGAGGTGACGCGCCATTACGACCGCTACACCCCTTACCAACCCTGGCGGGAAATCTACGAGATTCCGCTGGGCGCCGTGGCGGTGGTGGCGGGCGTGGGTGCCAACGTGGTCAACGTCTTCGCCCTGGGCAACCTGCCCCAGAGCATTACCCACGATTGGCTCAGTTATGGCGTGGACGGCCTTAATCCGTTCATGAACGTGCCCTCCAATGGCCGCGCCCAGCAGAACCTCGCAGGCATCAGCGAAGTGCAGAAAGCCAAGCGCGAAGAGGCCACGAGCATGCCGTGGAGCGAGCGCCTGGTGGAGGTCAAGGCCGGCAAGAACACCTATGAGCTGACCACTGACCGCGCGGGCATTCTGCGCCTGAACCTGCTCGACAGCCCCTTCTCGGAGCAGAACCTCAACCACGTCGGCACCTTGCACCTGCAAGTGGTCGATGAGGACAATGCCGTGCGCGGTGATGCCAGTTTGTTGATCAGCGCCACGCTGCGCAACAAGCTGCGTGAAGCTCACGAGCTGATTTTCGACGACCTCGAAGATGATGAGGTGAGCCAGTGGGTGCACCGGGTCAAGCGGCTGTCCGAGCTGGGCCTTGAAGAGGAAGCCAGTGAGTTGGAGCAGAGCCTGATCGAGCTGACGCGCAACGATCCTGAGTTGCAGCAGGAGTTCTTGCAGTCCTTGACCAAAGCCACTGGCCGACTGGTTGCCGACCCCGGGCATTGATGGCCGCCTGTGGTTGACCGGCGTTGAACCCGTGGTGGGTTCAACGCCGGCAACTGCTTTTAAAAGGCCTTACGCGCTGCCTGGCCCCATAATGGAAGCCTACATGTCGGCGATAAACCTGAAGTACGCCATGACAGCGGCACTTTCGCGCCTCTCAACACCTTCCTTCAACTGCACGCTATGCCGGCGGGAAAAGCTCCAGCTGTTCATGCGCGCTGCGCAAGTCCCGTAATCTCACCCCTACACCGAGCAATCGCACAGGTTTACCACCGCGCGCGAACGCCTGCGTCACCAGCTGCCGGTAACTGTCCAAGTCCCTGCCGGCGCCTGCCTGCTCAAGGGTGGTCTGGGTGAAGTCATGGAACTTGACCTTGACGAAAGGCTTTTCCGGCCGGTAGGTGCTGTCCATTCGCTCAATGCGCTCGTTCAGGCTCTGCAGCAACTCCGGCAACCGTGCCAGGCAACTGGGCAGGTCCGGCAGGTCGGTGTCGTAGGTATTCTCCACGCTGACCGACTGCCGTCGACTGTCGTTTTGAACCACGCGATCATCGATGCCACGCGCCAGCCCCCACAACCGCTCGCCAAAGGTGCCGAACTCACGCACCAGCGCCAGGCGAGACCAGTCGCGCAACTGCGAGCAGGTCTCGATCCCCAGGCGGGTCAGCTTGTCTGCAGTGACCTTGCCCACACCGTGCAGACGGGTGACCGGCAGCGCCGCCACGAACGCTTCTATTTCATCAGGCTTGATCACGAACAGGCCATTGGGCTTGCGCCAGTCGCTGGCGATCTTGGCCAGAAACTTGTTGGGCGCCACCCCGGCCGAGACGGTGATGTGGAGGGTACGGGCCACGCGCCGACGGATGTCTTCGGCGATGCGTGTAGCGCTGCCGGCATACCATTGGCTTTCGCTGACATCCAGGTAGGCCTCGTCCAACGACAGCGGCTCGATCAGGTCGGTGTAGTCACGAAAGATGGCATGTATCTCTCGAGAAGCCTCACGGTAAGCCTCGAAGCGAGGTTTGACGATCAGCAGGTCCGGGCACAACTTGAGGGCGTGACGGGACGACATTGCAGAACGCACCCCGTAGGCACGCGCTTCATAGTTGCACGTGGCGATGACCCCACGCCTTTCGGCCGACCCGCCCACTGCCATGGGACGACCTGCAAGACGAGGGTCGTCGCGCATTTCGATGGCGGCATAAAAGCAGTCGCAGTCGACGTGGATGATCTTGCGCAGGGACATGTATGACCATAAGCACTGTAAATTCATACAGATAATAGCGCATGGTTTCAGGTTCAAACAGCATGGGCATGGTTGGGCAGCGCCGGCATTCACTGCATGAGCGCTACCCAAGCCCGCGCTTTACACACCTAAAGGATTGAACAAAAAGGGCTTTTCACACTATTTGCTTGACACTGCATGATAAATCCGTAGAATTCGATTTCACAGGCGCGGGATGGAGCAGCCTGGTAGCTCGTCGGGCTCATAACCCGAAGGTCGTCGGTTCAAATCCGGCTCCCGCAACCAGATTCGAGAAAAGGCCACTGTTCACACAGTGGCCTTTTTCTTTGCGCGCGCGAAAAGCAATTCGTAAAAAACCTCGCTAAATCAATGAGTAGCACTTGACACCATCGGCTGAAGCTGTAGAATCCGCCCCACAGACGCGGGATGGAGCAGTCTGGTAGCTCGTCGGGCTCATAACCCGAAGGTCGTCGGTT